>Ga0070698_100000101_pt1 | contig 69923 bp, 55 predicted proteins | sample KBSK1502metaG_FD_65477 | JGI IMG/M metagenome (GOLD analysis project Ga0070698, IMG submission 65477) | Corn, switchgrass and miscanthus rhizosphere microbial communities from Kellogg Biological Station, Michigan, USA - KBS K1-50-2 metaG | ecosystem: Host-associated > Plants > Roots >... | reverse complement strand
TCGATTCCCGTAAGGAGCTGCCCGACGTCCTTCCCCGCGGGCGCTACTCCGGCATCTCGGTCACCCAGGACAGAAAGATGCTCTATTTCTCCCGGCACGAAAAGGAGGGACCGCGCGTCTACATCCACACGATGGGGTCGGACTCCTCCAAGGACGAGAAGCTCTTCGGCGACGGGTACGGCCCCGAGAAGGGGATCTCAGCCTTCGTTTCCGACGACGACCGCTACCTCGGAATCCTCGTCTCGCACGGGTCCGCCGCCACGAAGACAGAGGTCTACGTGCGTGACCTCGCCAAAGGCGGGCCGATCGTCTCGATCGTCAATGACATCGAGGCCCGGTTCTCGCCGAACTTCGCCGGCGACCACCTCTACTTGGAGACCAACTGGAAAGCGCCCAAGGGCCGCGTCCTGGCGGTCGATCTGGCTCACCCCGAGAAAGAGAGTTGGAAAGAGGTCGTCGCGGAGCGGGATGTGCCGATCGCAGGCGTCTCCGCGGTCGGCGGCAAGCTCTTCGTCCGCTACCTCGAGAACGTGCTCGCGAAGACGAGGATCTTCGACGCGGACGGAAAGCCCGCCGGCGAAATCTCGTTTCCTGCCATCGGGACGCTCTCGGGGATGCGCGGCCGATGGGACCAAGGAGAAGGCTTTTTCACGTTTGTCTCGTTCGTCACGCCGACGAAGATCTACCGCTATGACGTCGCGAAAGGGACCCGCAGCATCTGGGCCAGGGAGAACATTCCGGTCGACAGTGTCCGGTTCCAGGTCTCGCAGGTCTCCTACGCCTCCAAGGACGGGACGAAGATCCCGATGTTTCTCGTCCACCGCAAGGGGCTCGCGCTCGACGGCTCGCACCCGACGCTCTTGACCGGGTACGGAGGCTTCACGCTCTCGCAGACGCCGGCATTTTCCGCGCGCGCCGCGCTCTGGGTCGAGGCCGGCGGAGTCTTCGCGCTGCCCAACCTGCGCGGAGGCGGCGAGTTCGGCGAGGACTGGCACAAGAGCGGAATGCTCGAGAAGAAGCAGAACGTCTTCGACGACTTCATCGGCGCCGCAGAATGGCTGATCGCGAAGGGCTACACGAAACCGCAACGCCTGGCGATTTCCGGAGGCTCCAACGGGGGGCTGCTCGTGGGCGCGGCGCTCACCCAGCGTCCGGATCTCTTCGCGGCCGTCGTCTGCTCCTACCCGCTTCTGGACATGGTTCGGTATCACAAGTTCTTGGTCGCCGGCTTCTGGGTCCCGGAGTACGGTTCGGCAGAGAAGCCGGATCAATTCTCGTACATCTACGCGTACTCCCCCTATCACCGCGTCCGGAAGGGCACGAGCTATCCCGCGGTTCTCTTCATCACGGGCGACGCGGACACGCGCGTCGCGCCTCTCCATGCCCGAAAGATGACGGCCCTCCTTCAGGCGTCGACGGGATCGGAAACGGCGAAGCGGCCGATCCTTCTTCACTACGACACCAAGGCCGGTCACTCGCGCGGGTTCAACACCCCCGTCTCGAAAACCATCGAGGACTTGACCGACGAGCTCTCTTTTCTCTTCGCCGAAACCGGCAGCACCTATCAGCCGGCTCAGAAGCCCGCGATCAAACCCGCCAAGAAGGCAGCGTAGCCGGCTCTCGATCTGTCATTCCGAGCGAAGCGAGGAATCTGCTCTCGTCGGTCGTCGGTTCTCTCGGAACCGAGCAGATTCCTCGTCGCGTAGCCTGCCCCGAGAGACATCGGCCGAGGAGAGAGTTACGAGGGCAGATCCCTCGCGTAGCTGTCCCGAGAGACACATCGGCTGAGAAGGAGATCACGATGGCAGATCCCTCGCTTCGCTCGGGATGACATGAACGTGGAGGGGCTCGGGATGACATAGGAAGTGGAGGGGCTCCTCGGAATGACAGCGGCCGGGCGCGGACACAGCGTCTTTGGCCTCGCCAGTGGCGCATCGCTCTGTTCCCGAGGGCGCGGGAGAATAGGATCGCCACCTGAAAATGACGACTTCCGCGATTCTGCTGCTCGCCGCGATCGCCGGCGGAGCGACGCCTTCGCCGGACAAGCCCGCGGCCTCCGCGACGCCGGCCCTCCGCGCGCCGATCCACTTCGAAAAAGGTCATTCCGCCCGAGGCATCCCCGTCGAGATCGCCGGGGAGGGACTCGCCTTCGTCAAGGGGAAGGTTCAAGACGTCGACGTCTGGTTCCTCCTCGACACCGCATCTGGTTCGATGCTTTCGCAAAAAGTCGCGGAGAGGCTGGGACTCTCCGCGCCGGGGAACTTCCCCGCAGGCCCAACGGACGAGAGCCGCTCGCCTCGTCCGCTTCCGGGGATCACCGTTGCCTTCCCGGGGGTGTCCGCGACTCTCTCGTCCGTATCGAGCTTCGACCTCGATCCGTTTCAAACGGCGCTCGGTCACCGGGTCGACGGTATTCTCGGCGCGCCTTTCTTCGAGAGCTTCGTCGTCGAGCTCGACTACGCCCGTGCGACCGTCGCCTTGTCGGATCCGAAGGTCTCCCGTTCCGCCGGACGAGGCACGGCGATTCGGGCGAAAGTGGAAGCCGGGTATCCTTACGTCGAGGGAGCTCTCGCGCTGGCGGGCATTCCGCCGATCCCCGGCTCGTTCCTGATGGACACCGGCGTCGACAATGCCGTGATCCTGTTTTCTCCCTTCGTCGCCTCACATGGCCTTTTGGCGGGCCAGCAGAAGATCACACCCGACACGGGCTTCCCGACCGGCGGCGGTGACCTGGAAGCGGTGCTCCGGGCGGAAAGGCTCGAGCTGGGACCGTTCACGTTTCGCGAGCCGGTCGTCCAGCTGTCTCGGTCGGCCAGGGGACTGCTTGCCGACAGCAAGCACGCGGGTCTGATCGGAGGCGCCGTTCTCGCGCGCTTTCGCGTCACGCTCGACCTCGCGCACAACCGCCTCTGGCTGGAGAAGAACCGCCGCTACGAAGAGCCGTTCCTCCACGACGCGAGCGGCCTCTCGCTCATCGCGCAGGGCCCCGATCTCTCCACTTTTCTGATCCGCCGCGTCTCTCCCGCGTCGCCCGGCGCGCAAGCAGGACTGACCGCCGGCGACGTCCTCCTCGCGGTGGACGGAAAACCGGCCAAGGACGTCGGCCTGCGCGGAGTCCGGCGGCTTCTCCAGCTCGAAGGACACAAGTACGTTCTCACTGTCTTCCGAGAGGGCGAGATCAAAAAGATCACGATCGAATGCCGGAGACGACTGTGACATTCGAGGCCGGCGCGACAGCGAAGCCCCCGACCCCACGTTTTTCCGTCGTGGTCCCGGCCTACAACGAGGAGAAGGACCTGCCGCGTTTGATCGACACGATCGACGCCGCGCGCGCGAGTTACGGCCGGCCCGACGCGATCGAAGTCGTCGTCGCAGACAACCTGTCCACCGATGGCACGGGTGCCGTCGCGGCGGCCCGCGGCTGTCGGGTTGTCCGAGTCGAGAAGCGCGTCATCGCCGCGGCCCGCAATGGAGGAGCCCGGGCCGCCAGAGGCGAGATCCTCTGTTTCGTCGACGCCGACGCGCGAATCCACCCGAAGACCTTCCGCGCCATCGACGACGCGCTCGCAACAGGCCGCGTCGTTGCGGGGGCCACTGGAGTCCGGCTCGAACGGACATCCGCCGGGATCGTCGCCGCCTACGTCCTGATTCTCCCCCTCGTCTGGCTGACCAACATAGACACCGGGCTCGTCTTCTGCCGCCGTGAGGATTTCGAAGCGGTCGGAGGCTACGACGAGAACATGCGCTTTGCCGAGGACGTCGCGTTTCCATGGGCCTTGAAACGGCTCGGGCGGCGCCGCGGGCAGAAGCTGGTGCGCCTGCGGGCGCACAAGGCGATCGCATCCCTGCGCAAGTTCGACGAGTATGGAGATTGGCATTACGTCACGATGCTGCCGCGCTCCCTCTGGCTCCTTCTTTGCGGGCGTGGCGCCTGGAACGACTGGGTCGATCGCTACTGGTACCGGCCGAACCGCTGAAATAGTCTGGCGGGGGGCGGTCAAGCATGCGGATTCTCTTCGTCGCCGCCGAAGCGGCCCCGCTCGTCAAGGTGGGCGGCCTGGCCGATGTCGTCGGGTCCCTCCCGCGGGCGCTCACCACGTTCGGCCACGACGTCCGCATCGCCATTCCCGGCTACGGAGCGATCGACTGGGCGGGCCTCGAGCCGAAGTGGCGAACGATGTTCCCCGTGCCGCGCGGCGGAGGCGACCAGAACGCGGAAATCTTCGAGACATCGATCGATCGCGTGCCGGTCTACCTCGTCACCGGCCCGCCGATCCCCAAAGACCGGCACATCTATGGAGACGGCATCGAAGAGGACGGCCCCAAGTTCGTCTTTTTCTCCCTCGCCGCTCTCTGGGCGACTCAAGCGCTCGACTGGAAGCCCGACATCGTCCACGCTCACGACTACCATGCCGGCGCGGCCGTCTACTGGCTGGGGACCTCGGGCCGGAGCAATGCCTTCTTTCACGACGTCGCGACGCTCTTCACCATCCACAATCTGCCGTACGCGGGAGAGGGAGCCGGCCGCGTCCTGGGCGAGTACGGCCTTCCGCGCGCCGACGCCATCTTCGCCCTGCCCGAGCGCTTTCGCGATTCGCTTCTGGGGGCCGCGCTCGTCACGGCCGATCACCTCTCGACGGTCTCCCCGACCTACGCGCGAGAGATTCAGTCTTCGCTGGCCGGAAACGGCCTCGAGCACATCCTCTACGCTCGGCGGGAGCGGTTGACCGGCATCTTGAACGGCATCGACACGGACGTTTGGAATCCCGCAACCGACTCCGCGATCACGCAGACCTACGGCGCGGCATCGCTCGACACACGGGCCGTCAACAAAGTCGCGCTCCAAAAAGAGGCGGGGCTGACGCCGGATCCGTCGGCGCCGCTGCTGGGGGTCGTCTCACGGCTCGATTCCCAGAAAGGGTTCGATATCGCTGGCCCGGGAATCCTTCGCTGGCTGGAGCTGGGTGGGCAGTTCGTCCTGCTCGGCACCGGCGACCCCCGGCTCGAGCGGGAGTTCGCCGCGCTCGAGGTCGCGTTCCCGTCAAGCGCGAGCGTCCGGCTGCGCTTCGACGGCCGCTACGCTCGGCGCATCTACGCGGGCTCCGACGCGCTCTTGATTCCCTCGCGCTACGAGCCGTGCGGCCTGACGCAGATGATCGCGATGCGTTACGGGGCGGTCCCGATTGCCCGCCGCACGGGAGGGCTCTCGGACACGATCCGCGACGCCGGGGAGCGAGGCGGGACCGGGATCCTGTTCGACGAATACAATCCGGGAGCGCTCGGACATGCGCTCGAGCGCGCTCTTCCGTTGTACTCTCACGCCGTGGAATGGAAGCCGATGATCGAGCGCGGGATGCGTTCCGACTTCTCCTGGAACCGCTCCGCGCGCCGCTATGACGAGCTCTACCGCCGCATCCGGGCCGGGCGGCACGCATGAAGACCCGAGCGGTCATTCTGGCGGGAGGAGAGGGGCAGCGGCTGGGCGTGCTCACGGACAAGCGCGCGAAGCCGGCAGTTCCCTTCGCCGGTAAGTACCGGATCATCGACTTCACCCTGTCCAACTGCGTCAACTCCGGCGTCTTCGACATCATGCTTCTGACGCAGTACCGACCGCATTCCTTGATCGAGCACATCGGCGCCGGCCGCCCCTGGGACCTCGACCGCGGCTTCACGGGCGGGGTGCAGGTCTACCAGCCCTACCGCGGGCGCCTCGCCAACGACTGGTACAAGGGGACGGCGGACGCGATCGCCCAGAATCTCTCGTTCGTCGAGAGGGGCGCGCCCGATCTCGCGCTCGTTCTCGCGGGCGACCACATCTACAAGATGAATTACTCGGCGCTGATCGAGTACCACGTTTCCAAGGGAGCGGACGTGACCATCGCCACGCTCAACGTCTCGCGCGAGGAGGCGACGAGGATGGGGATCCTCGCGACCGACGTCGAGAACCGCGTGACCGAGTTCGTGGAGAAGCCCAAGGAGCCTCCCGGGACTCTTGCATCCATGGGGATCTACGTCTTTCCGCTGGCCGTGCTGGCGCAGATGCTCACGGAGGACTCGAAGCGCCGCGACTCGTCCCACGATTTCGGCAAAGACGTCATCCCGCGGATGGTCGCCGAGGAGATGAAAGTCTATGCGTACCCGTTCGAAGGCTACTGGGTCGACGTCGGAACGATCGAGGCCTACTGGCGCACGCAGATGGAACTGCTCACCGATCCGCCGCCGCTCGACTTGAACGACCGGTCCTGGATCATCCACACGCAATCCGAGGAACGGCCGCCCGTCTCGATTCGGGAGGGAGCGGAAGTGCGCGACAGCATGATCACCGACGGCTGTGTGATCGGTCCGGGAGCCCGAATCGAACAGAGCGTCCTCTCGGCGGGCGTCTCCGTGGGGGCGCGCGCCGTTGTGCGGGAGTCCGTCGTGCTGACCGATACGACCATCGAGGCGGGGGCGCGAATCGAGCGTTCCGTGATCGACAAGTCCGTGAGGGTGGGCAAAGGGGCGCGCGTCGGACAGATCGGGCGAGCGAGCGAAGGCCCTTCGATCACGACCGTCGGAAAGAATGCCAGGATTCCCGAACGGATGACGGTCCCGCGCGGCGCCGTCGTGGATCCCGACTCGACGCCGGAATTCTTCACGGCCGAAGAGGAAGAAGAAAAAGCCGTCAAGCCGCGCGCCTGACCGTCGCGGCGCGCGCCTCATCCCTCGGTGACTTCGGGAGACTACGCGCGCCGCGAGCGACTGTTACTGTGAGATGGATCAAGGAGGCTCTGGGCTCTAGGTTTGTAGAGAAGCCGAGACATTGTCATCCCGAGCGCAGCGATGGATCTATCTACGTAATCCGATGGTGAGAGGAGATTCCTGAACCGTTAGAGATCGAACAGGAGCTGTCTAGGACGCGCGAACGAGCTTCTGAACTTCCTTATGCTTATGTTGGTGATCGCGAACGTCCTTCGTCTTCTTCTCCTCCCTGAGATTCGCGCCGGCGGCTTCGGACTTGCGCTCGCAGATGATGCGCAGAGGCAGCGTGATCTCGTCGTCGAATTTGCCGGTTTCGCTCCAATTGAGGTCTTCCTGCATAAGGGGGCCTCCACAGGAAAACCTTGCAAAAGGCGTTCCCGCCCTCAAACCCCCGCGATTTCGCCGCTTAGGCGGACAAGTATCGGGTGAAGTGGGCCATCGCGCGCTCTTCGCCCCAGAAACGCGGTTTCCAGGGCGGGCCGCCTACAAAGCCGATGTGGCCGCCATGCGGAGGCGTCACGAACTCGACCGCGGGTGAGGCGGCCGCCCGCGCGCGCTCGAGCGCGTCCGGCGGAAGAAACGGATCGTCCTCCGCGCTGACGCAAATGAGCGGCGTGCGGACCGCCTGCAGGTACGAAAGCGAGCTCGCCCGCGTGTAATAGTCGTCAGCGCCTGCGAATCCGTGAAGGGGCGCATTGGCCGCGTCATCGAATTCCCGAAACGTCCTGGCCTTTCGGGTGCGAGTGATGTCGATCCGTGCGGCCGCTTCCGGAAAGCGCCGGGCCGCCTCCAGGGCCTTGGGACGCAGCGTCGTCAGAAACGAAGCCGTGTACCAGGGACCGAGTCCCTTCTCCATGTGGCGGCCGCTCGCCGCAAGATCGAACGGCGTCGAGACGGCGGCCCCGGCTATGACGGCGCTCTGCTTCGGGTTCTCGCCGAGCCACTTGGTGAGAACGTTGCCGCCGAGCGAGGCGCCGAAGACGACGAGCGGCGTCCCCGGCTCTCGGGCCTCGAGCGTGCGAACGAGAAAGTCCAGGTCTCCGGTATCGCCCGAATGGTAGAGGCGCGGACGGCGGTTCCACAGCATGCGCGAACGCCGCGCCGGATCCCGGGCGCACGACCGGAAATTCATCGCGACCCCGCGCCAGCATTTGCTGGAAGCGAGCGCGAGGAGGCCCTGGACGTAGACCGAGTAGGAGCTGCCTTCCAGGCCGTGGAGCGCGATCACGATCGGCGTGCCGGGATCGCCTGGCGTCCAGTCGAGGACGAGATCGTCGCCGTCAGGAGTCTCCAAGACATCGCGCCGATACTGCAGGAGCCGCCGCGGACGCGTCAGCCGTCCCCAGATGGTCTGGGCGTGCGCGCTCGGAATCCACCAGGCCGGCGGGAAATCATTAGAATCGGATCGAATCATGAGCTTCTCGGATTTGTGGAAACTCGGTACCCCCGTCGCGCAGATCCTCGTCCGCTGCCTCGTCGTCTACTTCTTCGTGCTCGCCGGTCTGCGACTGACGGGCAAGCGCGAGGTCGGCCAGATGACCCCCTTCGATCTCGTCTTGATTCTCCTGATCTCCAACGCCGTGCAGAACGCGATGGTCGGGCCCGACAACAGCCTCCTGGGAGGACTGATCGCGGCGGCAGTGCTGCTTCTCGTGAATCTCGTGCTCGGTCGGCTCGCTCCCCGCTCCCGGGTCGTCTCGAACGTGTTGAAGGGGCACGCCACGCTGCTCATCAATCGCGGCGTGGTCCAGGAGGCGCATTGCCAGAAAGAGGGAGTGACGACGGAGGACCTCATGGCGGCGCTGCGCGAGCATGGCATCGCGCACCTGGACGACGTTCGGCTCGCGGTCCTCGAGGTGGACGGTTCGATCTCCGTCCTGAAGAATGACGACGTCGTCCCGCGCGGCGAGAAAGCCCACCGCCGTTTCCGATACTTGAAGCATCCGTGAGTGACAAGTGACGAGTGACAAGTGACAAGTCGTTAGGCTGTCTTTCGCTCGTCACTCGTCACTCTGTCACTCGTCACTTCTTCCAACCGGCCGCACGAAGGCGGCGTGGACCGGAGGCGGCATCGGCGAGCCTTCGCCGCGCACGGACTTCCAGAGGATCTCGTTCAAGGCGATCTCGGGAGCGCGGTCGGCTTCGTCCAGGTTCATCGCGGCCGAAGCCTTCGCGGCGGGCGCGGCAGGATCGTTCATCTCATCCAATGGGATCCGCGCCTCCAGATGAGCAAACGGAACGGGATCGGCTTTGGTTTGGAAGGCTTTATAGAACGGGGCCGCGGAGGCGTCGTACTGGCTCATCGGGGGCAGGCCCAGAATCAACTCCATCGTGCGCAGCATCCCCGAGGTCGTGTAGAGCGTCGAGTCGACGGCGCGCCGTTTCGTATAAGGCGAAATGACGAGCGCGACCGACCGGTGCGCGTCGACGTGGTCGGGTCCGTTCTGCGCGTCGTCCTCGAGCACGAAGATCGCGGACTCCTTCCAATAGCGGCTCTTCGAGATCGCCTCGACCAGGCGCCCGAGCGCCAGGTCGTTCTCGGCAATCATGGCGCGTGGCGTCGGAAACCCCGCCTTCGCTCCGCTCGTGTGATCACCGCCCAATCGGATGACCGAGAGCGCGGGAAGCTTGCCGTCCTGTTCGAACTGGCGAAATTCCTTCAGCCAGATGTCGATTCGCCGGTTGTCGGGAATCGAGAGCTCGAACGGCGGATAGTCCGGACAGATGTGTCCTTCCAGGCCGGGCACGGAGGCCTGGAAGGGACCTGTCATTTCCAGCTTCTTCTCCCGCTCCTCAGGTTCCGTCGGGGGTGTTTCGCTCCCTTGTTTCGGAGCATTGACGAACTCGCCGTAGCTGCGGACGGAGACTTTCGCGCGGTTGCAGGCGTCCCAGAGATAGCCCTGCTCGGGCGCGTCGAGATTTCCGTAGGCGTTGCGCATCGCGCCGCCCCCCTCGGACAGGTATCGCCCGCCTCGACCCCCGTAGTTCATCGGCCAGATTTTCTCGACGGCATCCGTCGCATAGGCGCCGGTCGAGAACGCATGGCCGTCGTAGGAGACTTCGGCGTCCACGTAAAAGTTATCGAGCAGGACGAACTGCCGGGCGAGCGCGTGAGCGTTGGGGGTCACCTCTTCCCCAAACAGGCAGAGATTCGGATCGCCGTTTCCTTCCGGCAGATCACCGAGGATCTGATCGTAAGTGCGGTTCTCGCGGATGACATAGAAGACATGGCGGATCGGAGATCGTCCTCCGACCCGTGCGGGGATCGGGGAGCCGGCCGGAGCCCGCGGCGGAGCGAGCACGGTCTTTTCCGACAGCGGAGTCAGTCGATAGACGGTCCTGGTCATTGCGGCCAGGCCCGATGAGTCCGGAGCCGGGACGATGGAGAGCGATCCCTGGAGCAACGCCCCGATGAACTGTCCGTCGGCGGCGGGGATGCCGGGCTGCGGGCCGCGAGGATTCGGCTGCGAGGTCAGACCCTTGCCGGACAACACGAGGATTCGCTTTCCGTCGCTCGTGAATTGAGCCGCCGTCGGGTACCAGCCCGTGGGAACGAAGCCGGCCACGCGGCTCTGGCCGGCAACGGCGACATCGACGACGACAACCGTGTTGTTGTCCGCATTCGCGACCAGGAGCCGCTTTCCGTCGGGCGAGAGGCCCAGGGCGTTGGGGGTCGAGCCATTCGGGACTTTGGGATAGAGGGCGATCGAGATCTGCTCGGCGGCCTTCCGGGCGGCGACGTCGACGGACCAGACCGAATTGGTGTTCGCGCAGGCAACGAAGAGGCGCGCGCCGTCGAGCGAGAGGACCATCGCGTTGGGGTGCTCGCCGACGGAGGCTTCTCCCAGTTTCTCCAGCGTCCCGGCGTCATGGAAGAGAACCTTCGCGCCTCCCCAGAGCGAGACGAACAGGGTCTTTCCATCCGGTGAGACGAGCAGCGTATAAGGCTCGGTGGGGAGCGCGACCGTGCGGACCACCTGACCGCTCTCCGTGTCGAGCGCGTAAAGGGCCTGCCCGAGCACGTTCACGGCATAGAGATGTTTTCCGTCCGGAGCGATGGCCAGGCCGCCGATAAAGGTCTCCTTGTCCGGCTTGCCCAGAGAAAAGGACCTGCCGGCCGTGAGCCGCCCCTTGGTGAACTGGAGCTCCGCCACTGTCAAGGCGGCGGCTCCGGAGCAGTAGAGGCGCTTGCCGTCCGGGTGCCAGGCGAGGCCCAGCCACGCGTTGTCCAGAGAGAATCTCGATCTCACATACGACTTCTGCAAATCGACGACGGTTAGAGACGGTTTGAGGTAACCGTTGTTGGCGACAACGAGGTACCGGCCGTCGGGCGACTCGAGCATGGAAAGGGGAAGATCGCCGACTGAGAGAGCGCGCCCGGCCGGAGCGATCCGCCAGCCGTTGGGCAGCAGCGTCTCTCCGCGCGCTGCCGGGCCGGGACGTCGAGCCGGCGGCGCGGCCGGTTGCGCACCAACACCGGAGCACACGGCCAGACACGACATCCACAGGAGAAGTCTTCGCACGGAGGGAAGGCTACATCACACGTCGCTCCCGCTCGTTCGGGATCCGGCTTCGCCACCGGAAACCATCTCTCTTTTCAAGATCGTCAGCGACGAGAATGCTAAGCGAGTTAAAGACGAAGGCCTTCTTGTTTCGTCGGCCCGGTAACAGTCCGGGTCGCGGCGCGCGTAGTCTCCCAGAGGGGAGGAGGCGCGCGCCGCGGGAGCGAGAGCGCGCGAGGAACCAGGCGCTCGGTCGAGGCCCTTTGGCCGAGCCGAGCGCCGGTGCGCCGGAGGCGCAGGTCCCGAGTGAGCGGAAGCGACGTGCAGGCGCGCGCCGCGGGAGCGAGAGCGAGCGAGGGATCAGGCGAGCGGTCGAGCCCAGTGGGCGAGCCGAGCGCCGGTGCGCCGAGAGGCGCAGATCTCGAGTAAGCGGGAGCGACGGATTAGCCCGTCGGCTTCTTGTCGTCGTCCCCGATCTGGAGATCCGAGTTCCACTCCAGGACGCCGACCTTCAGCTGCACGCTCGGGTCCTTGGCGGCCAGGCGGGCGATCAGCTCGAGCGAGACGGGCCGCGTCGTTTCGTCGTCTTCGGACGTCACCGGATCGAGCTCGCTGACGGGAGAGTTCTTTGCCTTGAAGTACATGGGGACCCCTTTCTTGTCGACGTTCGATACAGGAGATAGCAAGCAACGTTCCGGGTAGTAAGGGCCCCTGGAAGACAGATCGTTTCCTCAGCCCAATCAGTTGTTTAGGTGGAGAGCCGGCCGGCGCAGGGCGAGCGGAGTGGCGCGGCCAAGCATCCTGCCCCCCTGTTTTGCGACAAAAAACGGCCGGCGCCCATTTCTGCAGAACGGGCGGCAGCCGTCGAGAAAAAGGGGCCGCGAGAGTGCGCTCGGCCCCTTCGGGGAACGGTTACTTTTTCTTCGAGGACTTCGATTCGGCCTTGGCGGGCTTGCCCTCAACTTCGGTGGCGGTCATCCGATAGTGGATGGTCACCTTGTCTCCCACCTTGACGTCTCCCCCCTTCGTCGAGGCGTCGCGAGCGATCTCCCAGCGGTCCTTCCCTTTCTGGACGACGATCTTGTCGGAGCTGACCTCGAGAACGGGGCCCGTGACCTGATAGTCCTTGACGGCTGCCGACGCGAGGGATGCGAATAACAACAGAGCGGCCATCACGGCCAGAACCGAGCGGCGATTTTTCCTCATAGCAATCTCTCCTTCCTGAAAAGGATTCTATCCGGTGGACGCCCGGGAGAAACAGCCTCCTCGCCCTTTCAACGATTGTCGGCCTTAGGGAACATGACCTTGTCGGGCGCGGCGTTCAGTCTCGCGAGCAACTTCTTCGTCAACGTCGTCTTGACCCGCCCGGTGCGCTTGGGGTCGACCAGATAGCGAACGATCGCCTCGATCCAGGTGTTGTCGCTGACGCGGAAAACGACGACCGGCTTCTCGTGGACGGTCAAGCGATCGACCGGAGTCCGCGCGAGGAGATCCCGGTAGACCCGCACGTGCTTCATCATCTCGGAGCCGAGCTCCTCTTCGACGACCTCCCGCATGACGCGTTCGACGAACTCGAGATCGCTCTGGTAGGCGATCTGGAACCGAATCTCGTTCCAGATGTAAGGAAACAGAGGCCACGAGTAGTTGTAGACAGTCGTGCTGAGAGCCTTCGAGTTGGGAAACTTGATGATCCGACCGCTCGGGTGGTCCGTCGAGAGGTACTTCCCGCCGAATTCCCAGAGCGTGGTGTCCAGGTACGACACCTCGATGACGTCCCCCGTCGCACCGTCGATCTGGATCCGATCGCCGACCCGGTAGGGCGCCCGCACGAGAATGTAGAGCCAGCCGATGAAACTGGTCATCGGTGTCTGAACCGCGAGCCCCACGATCAGGGAGATGACGCCGAGTGAGACCAGGCCTGTGTAGAGATTCGAGAAGATCACCGCGCCGATGATGCCGAGGATCAAGACCGCCACGATCAGGCGAAGGACCCGTGTCAGGTTGTAGCGCGACACCCGGTTTGGGATTTGGCGGACACCGAAAGTCTCCGCGAGTCTCTCGATCACGAGAGCGGCCGCGATCAGGAAAAGCGCGAGCGGAACCCGCGGCAGGATGCCGAAGGGAGAGCCGGGCAGCTTGACGCGCTCCGTGTCGACGAGCCATTCGAAGGCCCCCAAGAGCACCGCGAGGATCGTCGTCGCGATCAGCCAGACCTTGGGTCGCCGGGAATCCGGCCGGCGCTCCTGCTCGCCCGGAGCGCTCTGTTCCAGCGCCTTCTCGACGTCCCCGCGCTCTCGCAATCGGCGGACGGCGGCCTTCTCGGGCTTTTCGGCCGTCCCGGCCTTTTCGGCTTTCGGGGCTTTCTCAGCCTTTTCGGCCTGTGGGGCCTTTTCGGCTTTTTCAGCCTTGTCCCTCGTCGCCATCCCACAGCCCTTTCTGCAAGCTCCGTGCGCGGTCTTGCCCGGCCCTCCCCCTTTTGTTATGAAGGCGTTCCGGGCGGTGGAGTCCGCCACAACCGCCTCCGCGAGGAGGCCAATGACTCCTTCGACAGACGTGGTCGTGGGAGTTTTTTTTTGGTGAAGACTCGACGGGCAGGTGAGGTGATCGATGAACCGGTTCCTCTGGATTTGTCTGGGCGGCGGTATCGGGACAGGCGCGCGTTATCTCCTGTCGGGCTGGCTCCTCGCGGCCTTCGGAACGGCCTTTCCCTATGGCACGCTCGCCGTCAATCTGATCGGCTCTTTCCTGCTCGGCGCGATCATGCACGTCGCTCTGACCACCAACTGGATCGCGCCGGTTCTTCGCGTGGCGCTCACGACCGGAGTGATGGGGGGCTTCACGACGTACTCGACCTTCAACTATGAAACGCTCCAATACGTGCGCGAGGAGGCCTGGGGCCTGGCCGCCTGCAACCTCGGCGCAACAGTAGTCGGATGCCTCGCCGCCGGAGTGGCCGGGCTCGCGCTCGCCCGATGGTGGCTCGGAGCCTGAGCGGGCAAAGGAGAAGTCATGAGAGTTCTCGACGGTGAGCAGGTTCTCGTCCGGATTTTCATCGGGGAGTCGGACCGGTGGCACCACCGGCCCTTGACCGACGCGCTCCTGGAACGACTGCGCAAGGAGGGCTTCGCAGGAGCGACCGTCTTTCAGGGGATCGCCGGATTTGGGGCGCGCAGCGTCCTCCATACCGCGCACCTACTTCGCCTCTCCGAGGATCTTCCGATCGTCATCGAGGTCGTCGACTCCGCGGAGCACGTGGACCGGCTGATCCCGATCCTGGATGAAATGGTCACGGAGGGCCTGGTCACGCTGGAGAAGGCGCGCGTCTTGAAGTACGCGGCCGGGAAGCGACCTCTCTCTCCTGGCTGAGGTGTCGGGCGTCCTGCTATCGTTTGACGATGAGCAAAAGCCGTCGCGGGGCTCTCGCAGGGCTGATCCTGATACTCCCGGCGGTGGTAGCTGTCGCTCAGGAAAGCGAGGTCTGGCGCTTTGTCGTTGGCGGAGATTCCCGCAACTGCGGAGACGTCGTCATGCCGGCGGTCGCGGCCGGTGCCCGGGCGGCCGAAGCTTCCTTCTACTGGCACCTGGGGGATTTCCGGGCGATCTATGACTTCGATCAGGATCTTGTGGCCGCGCGCCGGGACGTCGCGCGCCCGCTGACGATCAGCGACTACCTCCGTACAGCCTGGGACGACTTCATCGAGAGCCAGCTCTCGCCCTTCGGTTCGATCCCCGTGTATCTCGCGATCGGCAATCACGAGCTCGTGTCGCCGAAGACTCGGGCCGACTATTTGATTCAGTTCGCCGACTGGCTGACGGTACCGTCGCTCGTTCGGCAGCGCCTCGCCGATGACCCGAAGGACCACCGGCTGAAGACCTACTACCACTGGATCCAGAACGGGGTCGATTTCGTGACGCTCGACAACGCGAGCCCCGAACAGTTCGACGCGGAGCAGATCGGCTGGTTCGAACGGATCGTCAAGAGGGACACGGCCGATCCGGCGGTGCGGGCAATCGTCGTCGGCATGCACGCGTCGCTGCCCGACAGCCGCGCCCCCGGTCACAGCATGAGCGACACCGCGCAGGCCGAGCTGAGCGGCCACCGCGTCTATGCGGACCTGTTGCAGGCGAAAGCGGCGGGAAAGAAAGTGTACGTGCTCTCCAGCCATTCCCACTTCTACATGGCCAACCTTTTCGACACGTCGTACTGGCGAGCCCACGGAGGCGTGCTGCCCGGCTGGATCATCGGCACCACGGGCGCGGTCCGATATCCCTTGCCGGCGGCCGTGGCGGAAGGAGAAACCGCCCGGACGAATATCTACGGTTACCTGCTTGCGACCGTCGCGCCTGACCGCTCGATCGGCTTCGAGTTCCGCGAAATCCGCCGCGCCGACATTCCGCCCGAGACCGTGACCCGCTACTCGGCACCCTTCGTGGATCAGTGCTTCGAGGGGAACCGGCAACCATAGCCGGCAGCCGCAGCTAACAATATATAAATTGTTACGCTCTCCGGCAGGCTCAACGGAACGGCGTGACGCGCGAGCAGCGTTTGCACGGCCCCCCGGCCGAGATCGTCACGGTGTGCGTGATCTGATTCGAGCCGACCGAGTTGGCGGCGATCAACGTGACGGTGTAGACGCCCGGAGCCGCGTACGTGTGCCTGGGATTCTTCGACGTGGAAGTGTTGGCCGCGCCGGAGGCCGGATCACCGAAGTTCCAGGCCCACGAGGTCGGGGAATTGACGGAGCCATCCACGAAGAGAACGGGGCTGCCCGCGAAAAGTCCCGTCGGCGAGGCGGAGAAATCGGCCGCCGGCGCGAGCGAGGGGGCCAGGATGCGAAACATCCCCCGGCCATACGTGGCGGCCCAGAGATCTCCCGTGGACCGGTGAAACGCGAGCGCGTACACGCCGGCATTGGGGAGGCCCTCGTTGAAGGTGACCCAGCTCGCCCCACCGTCGATTGATCGGAGCACGCCAACGTCGCTTCCGACGAAGAGATCGTTGGGATCCGACGGGTCCAGGACGAGCGCGGTGATCGGAACGTCGGGCAGATCGCCTGAGATGTTCGTCCAGGTCATGCCCGCGTCCCTCGTGCGGAACACGTGCCGGGAAGGAGATCCCAGGAACCCGCCGAACGTGACGTAGGCGTTCGTTCCGTCGGGCGTGGCGGGAACGACCGCGGTGACGATGCCGTTGGGAAGCCCCGCGCTGCGGGCCGAAAAAGTCGCGCCGCCGTCGGAGGAGAAGAAGACGCCTTCCAGCTCGCTTCCCGCCCAGATCGATCCGGACCCATCGCCCGAGACGGCGAGCGCCGTCAGAAAATCGGCCGAGGCAGTGAGAAAGGTCAAGGGGGTCCGCGCCGTCCACTTCGTGGCATCGGCCCCGAACGTCGGGTTCGCCCAGATCCGGTTGGTTCCCAGGAAAACCGTGGCGGGCGCTGCGGGAGCCGCGACCGCCGGCGGATAAAACGCCATCGGCTCGAGGTTCTCGGAGGTCGAGCAGTTCATCAGGGTGTTGCACGGCGTGCTGTCGACATAGCCGTCCGCTCCGTCGTGCGAGTACGTCATCAATGCGAAGTAGAACCCCGAGAGGACCACGTTGGGGCTGTCGGACTGAATGAGGTTGAATCCGCCGTCTCCGCCCGTCCGGTCGGTCCAAAGAGGAGAGCCGGTGTAGCGCAGGTTGCCGTTGTCCTGCGTGCCACCGATGGCGAAATCGGGATTGGTCGGATGCAGGGCGACTCCGTTGAACTGGGCGAGAGTGAGCGTCGTGTTCAGGTTCTCGAACGTCTGGCCGCCGTCTCTGGAACGGTAGAGGCCGCCGTCCGTGCAGAAGTAGATCGTGTCGGGCGCGGAGGTCGAGACAACGCCGAAGTGCTGATCCGGGTGAACCGGGACTATTTTCCCGGCGCGGTTGTAGGGATCGACGAATTTCGACCAGGTCGAGCCGCCGTCGGTGGATTTGTAGAGGCCGATCGATCCGAAGTACAGGGTGCTGTCCGAGCCTGCGGCCGGCGTGATCCAGTGATCGTAGCTGCACTGGTTGTTGGCGGGGGGCTTGGGACACATCGTTGGATCCGCAGTCTTTTTCGTCCACGTGGCCCCGCCATCGCCGGAGCGGTAAATCCCGGCGTTGGTGTGCTCGTTGTTGGCGTCGATGACCGAGGCGTAGAGAACCGTGGCGCCGGCGGAGCGGGTCAGGCCGATGCGGATGCGTCCGGAGGGGTGCGTAAATCCCGCGCCGGGCGTGGAAGGGATCAGCGAAGCAGACCAGGTCTGCCCGAAATCCGTCGAGACGTAGACTCCGCTCGCCGCACATTCGGGGCACCGGCCCGCCGCGAGGTAGACGCGCTGCGCATCTCCGGGATCCTGGGCCATGTCGCTGATGCGGTGCGTGAACGTCTGAGCGAAGTGCACGCCGCCGTCGGTCGAGCGGAAGACTCCGCCCGAACGGAAACCGTTGGCGGCGATGTCCTGATAGAGGTAGATCCCGACCAGAACGGTCTGCGGATCGGACGGGCTCACGACGATCCTCGAGAGAACGGCGTTGCCCGGCAAGTCCAGGTCCACGCGGCTCCAGGTTTCGCCGCCATCTCCCGAGCGCAGGAGTCCGGCGCCCAGATAGGTCCCAAAGGATTGGTTGGGAACTGCCTCACTGCCGGATGTGTCCACCTCGCCCGTCGCGGCGTAGACGATCGAAGGATTCGAAGGGGCAAAGGCGATATGGCTCGTGGCCAGCGCCGGAGCTCCGTCGGAGACGGGCCGCCAATTCGCGCCCGCGTCTGTGGACTTCCAGATGCCGCCGGTGGCCGACGCCATCAGGAGCGTGGATTCGTCGAAGGGATGGATCGCGATCGCGGAAACCCGTCCGGCGACCATTCCCCATCGCTGCGTCGACCCCGCGATGGATTGGGCCGGCTTCGGGCCCACCGCCTGCCACCGGCGGCCACCGAAGCTTTGAATTCCGGCCGGCGCAGGCCGTCCGGCGTTTGCCGGCGCGGGCGGCCGCATCGAGGAGTCGACGGGAAGCTGACAGGCCTCTGCCAGTGCGCGCAGCCGGTTTTCGGCGAGAACCTGCCCCCGCGCGTCGCGTCGGATCCGCGCGTTCCAGGCCGCTCGCTCCATGGGACGATCCGGGGGCAATCCCTCGCCTTCCTGTTCCTCCCCCGACACGGGCCGCTCGCTCGAGAGCGCCGGGACCGGATGAAGAAGGAAGGCGAAGAGCGAAAAAAATACGAAAAGACGACAAAGGGCTCGCATCACTCTCCCGGACTTTTTGACGAAGACTATACAAAAACCGCCCGGCAAAGTCCCGGATTCCCGCCGCCAGAAACAGCCGCCCGACCTGCCCACCAGTCCAGGTCGCCGCCGCGGGCCGATTGGGCAAGCAGGACGAGGGTTGTGAGATTCTCGGGCGCCGAAACCATGACCTTCTTTGACGCTCTGCTGCTCGGCACTCTCCAGGGGCTGACCGAGTTTTTGCCGGTCTCCTCGACGGCCCACCTGTATCTGGCTCAAGAGCTTCTTCGAATCCGCAATGACGAGGTCGCCCTCTCCTTCGATGTCGTTCTTCATCTGGGTACGGCTCTTGCCCTCCTTGCGGCGCTCGGGCAGGACATCCTCGCCATCGTCACGGAGCTCGCACTCTGGATCCTGCGCCGCCCGGCGCGTGATCCCCGTTCGCGCGCGCTGCTCCTGCCTCTGGCCGTCGGAACGGTGCCGGGAGTCCTCGCCGGGCTCTTCCTGCTGAAGCATTTCGAATCGGTCCGCACGCTCGCGCTCATCGGCTTCTCGATGCTGATCGCCTGCGCCTACTTCCTTTTCTCGGAACGGCTTGCCGCGAGCCGGGGCGTGCAGGAGAAACCGTTGATCCAGTTGAGCTGGTCCGACGGCGTTCTCATCGGCCTGGCTCAGGCAGCCGCGGGTCTTCTCGCCGGATTCTCCCGCTCGGGATTCACCATCGCAACCGGACTGAATCGCGGCTTGCGCCGGGAGGACGCGGCGCGCTTCTCCTTCCTCCTGGGCCTGCCGCTCATCGCGGGCGCCGGGGCGAAGGCGTTGCTCGATCTTCGACACCACGAGGGTTCCGCAATCGGCGGGTCGGTTCTCATGGCCGGATTTCTTTCCGCCGCGATCGTCGGCTACGTCACCGTGCGCTTCCTGCTGCGTTTCTTGAAGACCCACACGTTGCGGCCGTTCGCGATCTACCTAGGAGTTCTCGGGCTTGCCCTGTTGGGCTGGAGCATCGCGCGCGGCCTGCCCCTGCTCGCCGGCAATGCGAGCGTTTTATTAGGAGCCAGCGGGCGCTGATCCTTTGATTCCGGCCCATCGAGCCCAGGTTGCGAGCAGGGTCGTTGCGTCCCACCCCGTCTCTGCGGAAAGCGCGGAATCGATCGTCGAGCCCGCGGCGAGGTCGGCGAGCACGCACACGATCGCGCCGGACCCGCGCTGCTCGAGAAGAAACTCCACCAGGCCGAGTCCCTCCGCGTAGCTCGCCCGCGCCGTTTCGAAGTCGGTGCGGACGAGGCTCGCCTCCAAGTCCCGCAACGGAAGCAGGGCGTGGCGCGCGAACATCTTGCGCAAGTCCTCCCTCGGTAAACGCCGCCCCTCGCTCCATTGGGCCAATCCCTCGTGGAGCCATCCGGGGGCGCGATCGCGCGAGAGCTCGCGCACGGTGGAATGGGTCAGCTCGTGCGTGAGCACGGACTGGAGCGCCGGAGTCAAAGGCGAGGCCGGGTCGACAGCGATCCGGATCTTTCCGTCGAAGACCCCGGAAACCCAGTCGGGAATCGAGACGAGCGTAAAAAACGAACGCCCCGCGTAGAGGACGACGACCTGTGGGGAAGAGCCGACGGATCGGAGCACCGCGTCCGGACGCGAGTCCTCGGCGGTCAAATGATCCCCGACGCGCCTCAGCAAGTCCCCCGGAATTCGGGCATCGGCGATGATCGTGAAGCGGCCGGCCTCGAGCGAGCGCGTCCGACCCATCACCGAGAGCTCCGCGCGGGCGGCTTCGAGCGGACCCGCAAACGAGGCGGTCGGGCCGCCCAGACGGCGACAGCTTTCCCACGCGGCCATCGCGTCGTCCAATCGGTGCGCCTCTGCGTATAGCGAGCCGATCTCGCAGAAGGGCGCAGCCGGAGCGTCCGGGACAAAGGCCGCCAGATCGAGAGCGGCGCGGCCGAACTCGAAATCGCCGTTTCGGACGTACGCCACAGCCAGATGGGCCAGCGCGGCTCCGCTGGCCGGATCGCGTTCGGACGCTTCAGAGAAGAGCTCGATCGCGCGCCCGATCTCTCCGCGCTCGAGGAAAGCCAATGCCACGTGATCCAGCTCGCGCGCGAGCTGCGAAGCAGAGGGAGGATGCGGTCCGGACGCGTCCCGGCGCAGTCGGGCTAGGTCCTGCTCCGGGACGGAAACCTGTCCTGGCGCGAAAGCGGTCGCGGCGTGAAGAGCTGCGGCGAGGAGGATAACGGCGCGGGCGGGCACCGGCACTCAGGGAATCCGAAATCGGGTCTCGGCCGGACCGGCGCCGGGTTTGCCGCCCGGCAGAGCGGCTCGCAGAACGTACTCGGCCGATTCGAGCGACGGCGCCGAAAACCGCAGGAGGAGTTTGACCAGCCCTTCGCGGTCGGGCTCCGTCCGCCCGAGGATCTCGACCTTGTCCGGGTGATGATGGCCTCCCTGAGCGTCCAGGATCTCCAGATCGACTCGGTAGCGGTCGGCCGCGTCCCGGCTCGAGCGATACAGCATCAGGCAGACCCGGGCGTCGGCTCCAGCGGCGATCGTCGGAGTCAGCTGCGGAAAAAAGGCCGTCCCGCCGAGCTGAAATGGATCGGCGGCGGGGGACTCGGCGGTCAAGGGGTCTTTCACCGCGATCGCGTCCGGCGGGTCCGACAGAAACAGAGGCGGGAGAAGGGCCTCGGGCGCGTGTTCCGTCTCGGGCAACTCGAGCGGGACGACGCGAAACCCGAAGCGGCCATCGACGGAGTTCCGCACGTAGATGCGCAGGTGGTAGCGGCCGGGCAGGAGCCGGCACAGGCCATAGTAAACAAGACCGTTGCGTGAAAACCGCGTTCTCTGCTCTCCCGCCTCGATCGCGATGCGGCGAGTGAAATAGTCCACGACCGTTCCGTCGGAGTCGGCCGCGTACACGTAAACCTCCAGAGAAACCGTCCCGCTCTCCGGAGGTTGCGGCACGGCTTCGGGAGGAATTCGAAGAAGGATCGGAACCCGGCGGATTCCACGATCGAAGACGGGGAACGCGAGAACATCGAGGGGGAACCCGGTCCGGTCCTTCTCGTGGGTAATGACGTCGGTCGCCGCGAGGACGCGGGCGAGCGGACCCTGCCGGCCGAAGTCGTGATGATCGAAATAGCCGGCGCGAGCCGAAACGCGAGCGCCGTGAGCGCGGGTTCGAACGCGCAGAGAGTGATATCCATCCGCGGCGTGCGACTCCGGCGGCGCTCGAAAGGTCAACACATAAGTGAAGGAGAGGCGCTGCGCCACTCGCGCCAGACTGTCGGTGAAGTCATTGCCGCCGGCGATCAACTCTCCCCCCGTCCCGTGGGCAAACGCGAAGAGGGAGTCGGCGCCTCGGCCAGGGCTCCCAATCGTTCCGTCCCGCGCCTCCGCCAGCCCGGCGACGTCGATTGCGTACACCACGCAATCGGAGCGGCGCAACAGATCCACCGCGCCGTCGAGCTGCCTCTGGACCGGACCGCTCGCATACCGGCGGTCCACGTCGATCGACCAGGCCGCCCCGCTCATCATCGCGTCGTTGTCTGCGAGTGTCTGCTCGACCGATGCCTGGCGGGCGATGCTGCCAACCAGCAGCCGCCCGTCGAAACCCTCCGAGAAGTAGAGGACGATCTTGCGGCCCTGGACGAGATCCAGAGCCGTCGCGAGCGTGCTCATATCGGTCAAGTGGCGTTCGATGCGCGTGACGCTGTAGTCGTCGGCCACGCGCCGGGCGATTCCGGCGTAGATCTTTTGGGTCGAGGCGGCATCGACAGCCGCCGTGGACGCAAAGCCTTCCTGGATCACCAACCGCGGATCTCCGGGCTCGGCGAAGGCGAAGGCCAGCGGATCGCGCGACCGGTCGATCTCGGTGGGCAGGCCGACTGCCTGCAAAGCTCCGAGAATTTGCCGGCGGTCGGCCGTGAACGTCACGAGCAAGCGCAGACCCGTCTCCGCCGAGGTCGTGGCAACGGCGGCGAGATCACCGGGTTGGAGGCCCGTCGAGACGAATCGCCTCGCCGCATCGCGAGACCGCGCGATCTGGTGGGCGCCGGCGAAGGAGAAATCGAAGAGAAACAGAAAGTGACGCCGCGCAACGGCGGGCACGGAGGGAGGGGACGCGTCCCGGCCGGGCCGGCGCAGGTCGATCACGTCCAGCGAGAGGATCGGCTGGCGCTTTCCGTCGCATTCGATCTGGAAATCGGCTGCGGTCAGCCCGGTCACCGGACGTCCGTCGGACCCTGTGACGTTGACCGGCACTTCCACCAGAGAGGCGCGGGCCGTTTCGCGCACCGGGGCCGTCGCGGAAAAGGCGCTGGCGGAAAAGCCCGCCGCAGCGAGCGCCCCCGTCACGAAACGTCTAAGACGCCCGTCGATCACCGGATGAGACTCCTTGTTTCAGCAAGCGGCGCGCCCTCGCAATGTCCGCCGCGAAGAGAGCCGGCGGCGCCGTGGCGGCAAACCGCGCGAGCGCCTGCCGCGCGAGCTCCCGATCCCCGTGCTCCATCGCCACCGTTCCGAGATTCAAGAGCGCCTCGAACTGCTGCGGGTCGAGCTCGACCGCGCGCTTCCAGGACTCGATTGCCTCCGCATGTCGTGCCATCTGCTCGAGCGCGGCGCCCCGGCCGTTCCAACCTCTCGGAAGCCGGTCGTTCAAGGCGAAGGCCTGATCGAAAGCGCGCAGGGCTTCCTGCGGTCGGTTCGCGTGGACATGAGTCAAGCCGATATTCTGCCAGGCAACCGCGTTCTTCGGATCGATCCGGAGCGCCTGCCCGAAAGCTTCGATCGCGCGATCGGTTTGTCCAGCGCTCGCACGCGCGATTCCGAGCGCGTTCAACGCATCGGGATTTCGCGAATCGGCAAGAGGCTCCAGGAGCGCGAGTCCCTTGCGCGGGTCTCCCGTCTGCGAATAGAGAAGTCCCAGGCGGGTCGTGAGCCGCTCGTCCAGAAATCCCCTCCGCTGCGCCTCTTCCAGAGTCGCGATCGCCCGCGCCTCCTGGCCGTCCTGATCCTCCAGATAGGAGAGGAACTCGTAGAGCACGGGCATCGTCGGCCGGCGTTGGCAGATTTTCCGCGCCAGACGGATCGCGTCGGAGAGGTGGCCACCCTGGTAGAGGGCGACGACTCGTTGCAGGTCGGCATCGAGAGAGACCAAGTTCTTGGGATCGTCCTCCGGCCCGAAGGTTTTCTTCGGCGCGCCGGAGCCGGAGAGGTATCCGATCCGGCGGAGGTTCGCGACCGTCTCGACCGATTCGGGCAAGACGGACGGAGCCACAGGCTGTGGGAGCAGCGCCTTCAGCGACCGGAGCGCATCGCGCCGTTCGAGGGCCAGGTTGTGCTCCTCCTTCGGATCCGACCGGAGGTCGTAGAGCTCCGGAATCGGAAGATCGACGAACTTCGTTCTGTCCCGGATGACGCCGCGCAACGGGGCCCATCCCCGCGTGATCGACGCGGAGAGGGCTTCGAAATAGGAATCGGATGCCGGGTTGCCGGCCGCGAGCAGGGAATGACCCGCGAGTCCGGACGGGAGAGCGGCTCGGGCCTGCGCGAGGACGGTCGGAAGGATGTCCACGTGCCCCCGCAGCGATTCATCGCGGCCGGGAGACACGAGCCCGGGGCCCCAGAGAATCAGGGGAACGTGCAGGGTTGCCTCGTACGCAAAGAGTCCGTGTGTCTCCTCCCCGTGATCTCCGAGCGCCTCTCCGTGGTCCGACGTGAAGACCAGCAGAGTCGGGAGGCGGGATGCTCTCAGATCCTCGAGCAGAGGACCCAGTGCCTCGTCGACGCCGGCCACTTCCCCCAGGTAGGGGACGGAGGCGTACATCGCAGCCAGGTGCGCCGGGGCCACGTGCGGCGAATGGCAATCGTACAGGTGCACGAAGAGAAACCGGGGCCGGCCGGCGTTGCCCGCGTACCAGCGTCGAGCGACCGCAATCACCTCGGGCGCGGGACGCTCCGCGACGCGGAAGTCGTATTCGTTTGCGCCCTGCGGGTACTTTTCGTCATACACGTCGAAACCGGAGTCGAGACCGAAGCGCGCGTCCAGCGGAAAAGCCCCGATCGCCGCCCCGGTGGCATAGCCCGCGCCGCGAAGCAGCGTCGCCAAGGTCGGAGTCTTCGAATCGAGACGGAAGCCCTCATTGTCGCGGATGCCGTGGTCGTAGGGGAACCGCCCGGTCAGGATGTTCGCATGAGAGGGAAGAGTCATGACGTTGTGGGCGTGAGCCTGCGTGAACACGCGGCCCTCCCTCGCCAGCCGATCGATGTTGGGGGTTGCGACTCTCGAGTTGCCGGCGTAGCCGAGTGCGTCCGCTCGAAGAGTGTCCACCGTGATCAGGACGATGTCGGGGGGAGGCGCCGAGGCGGCTCGAGTCCGGGAACGTTCCAGGCAGGCAGCGGATATCAGGCCGGCCGCCGCGATCGCGAGGATCGCCGGTCCGCGGCTCATCCCTGAGATGGACATCACCGGCTAGTTGAGAGGTCGTTGCCCCGGTACCGATCGGCGGCACATGCCGACGAGAAGAAGAAAGTCTAACCCACGAAAGAAAAAACAGCCCGCCGGGTTTCCCCGGCGGGCTGCGTGAAGAATCCCCTTAGAAGCTGATCCGAGCGCCCACGCGAACGGCGCGCGCGTTTTGGACCTCGTCGATCTTTCCGGCCGTACCTTTGCAGTTTTTCCCGGTGCTGTCGCAGGACGGAGTCGCGTCGCTCTCGCGCTGCATGATCGTGTTGGCGTTCAACGCGTTGAAGAGATCCATCGAGAGCGTGATGTCTGCCTTGGCGAAGAGAGGCACCGTTTTCTCCAGCCGCAGATCCAGCTCATAGACGTTCTTGAGCCGGTTGTCCGTGGCGTTGCCGATCAACGCGCCTCGCGTCCCTTCCCCATTGCCCGAGTCCACCTGGACGAAGAGCGGATTGACGTAACCCTGTCGGCCGAAGAAATTGGCGGCCAGGTTGAAGTTGAGCGGGAACTGGTAGAGACCGCTGACGTTGAAGCTCCAGTGAGAGTTGATCCAGACGTTGCCGAAGTTTCCGCTGCCGGAAGACTCGTTGTAGAGCTGTCCTTCCGAGCAGCTCGGCCCGACGTTTGGCGTGGGGAAACCGGGCCCGATGTTGGGGTCCTGGAAGAGACGCTGATTGGTCGGATCGACGCACGCGGTCGCCTTGTTGGAAATCTTCTGCTTCCAATCGTTGTAGGCGAAGGATCCATGCATCATCCACCTGTTGGTCAACCGTTTGGTCAGTTGAAGCTGCGCGCCGTAGTAATCCTGAGCGTAGTCCGGACGGTTCGTCACGAACTCTCCGCTGTTGAAACTGTCCGGAAGGGTCCCTGTGTAGACCGGCCCGGTCACGCCCACGAGGTTTCCGTTGACGTCGTAGCCGGGCAGGCCGGTGGCGAAGATCTGGGTATAGCTGGCCGCGGTCACGCCGATGTACGGCGACCAGATGATCCGACGCCGGTGCCGGTAGGTGCCGGTGATCGAAGCGGCGAACTCCGGAATGATTTCCCGGTCGAAGGAGAGTTGGAACTCATCCGTCAAGGGAGCCTTCAAGTTCGGATCGATCACGTTGGCCGAGCCGAGCGCGTTGGGGTGTAGGTGATCGAAACCGCCCAGGTCCGAGATGAACGCGCCAAGCTCTCCCGGATCGACGTTGTGATTCCCGTTCGTATCCGTCCAGACGTAGCGCGAGCCTGCAAGGCCCGCTCCTCCCGCCGGGTTGTCCCAGGAGACGATGCTGCCGCCGAGCTGATCCGCGTAACGCGCGTAGGACGCCCGAATCAGCGTCTTGCGATCGGCTCCGAGCGCATAGTTGGCGCCGACGCGGGGCTGGAAGGTCTTCCACTTGAACTCGATCGGGCTGCCGGCGAAGGTCAAACCCGGAACGAGGTTGGGAAAGAGCGGATTGCCCGTGACGGTCGACGCCGTGTTCTGCCCGTACTGATAGTCGTAACGGACCCCGACGTTGACGGTCAGGTTGCTCGCCGTGATCGTGTCGCCGATGAACCCGTTGTAATAGGTGTATTGCAGGGTCGCCAGACCCGGCCGGAAGACGTCCGCCGCGGCGCAGCCGTTGGGGCAGACGCTAGCGCGCTTGACGAGTTGCTCGCGCCCGAGGATGCCATTGCCGGGATAGAAAATGGAGCTCGAGATCGGCGCATTGCGCCAGCCGAAGCCCGCCTTGATTTCGTGGCCGAGGCTTCCGGTGTTGAAGAAGAGCGAAGCGTTGCTACTGACCTGGTGCTGCGGACGGTTGAAGACGTTGAACTGAAACGACCGGTGATACACCAGGTTGGGATCCAGATAGACGTTCACGTTCGAGGGGAGATTGCCCCCCTCCGGCGAGAGGCTGAAGCCCGAACGCGTGTAGTCGTAGTTCACGCTGGCGACGAAGCTCGGGCCGAAGACTTGTGAGTCCTCTCCCTTCCAGATCGTCGTCGGTCCGGTCTGGTCCACCGAGGTCTCCTGCGGCCGCGTGACGCCGGCCGAGCGGCCGAGCTTCTGCTTGTCGCCGCGGAAGTAGAAGACCGTTGCGCTGTTGGACTCGATCGGCTGGATGTTCAACTTGCCCGCGTAGTCATCCAGGTATGTCGTATCGGTCGCTCCGCCCAGCTGGGTCAGCGGGATTTCCTTGCGCCCGTAGCTTCCCCACAGCCAGGCCTTGTCCGTCCAGATCGGACCTCCGGCTTCGATGCCGTAATCCTGGATGCCCGCCGCGCCGCCCTTGCAGCCGACGGTGCAGATGCGGTTGCTGTTCTTGTTAAGGTTGGAGCGGTTGACGGCAGCGCCGAAGAGGCCGAGATCCGCCTGCTGCTTGGCCTCCTCCGGCGCGTTGTTGGCCTGCAGCTCGCCCGGCGAATAGAAGTAACGCGCCGAACCGTGCGGGTCGTTGCCGCCGCGCTTGGTGACCATGTTGAGCGTCACGCCGGGAACGGCGATCGAAGGATCCGTGCCTCCCGTAGCGACCTGGATCTCCTGGAACTGATCGAAGTCATAGTAGGTCGGGGAAGCCCCCAACGCGGCCATGTCGGTGATCGTGACGCCGTCCATGTTGAAGGAATTCTGACTCGCGTCCGTCCCCATCCCGATGAACGCGGACTGCTGGCCGCTTTGACTTCCGGCCACGTTCAAGCGATCTGTCTGAACCCCAGGCACCTGCTGGATGATGGTCCACGGATCGCGCCCGGTGGGGATGCTCTTCAACTCGATCAGTTGATAGTTGGCCCCCGTCACGGCCTTGCGCGTGTCGATGACGGGAACCTCGCCGGACACCGTGACGCTGGCGGCCACCGACGAGATCTTCATCGGGATCCTGAGATTCGTGTTCTGTCCGACGTTGACCGTTACACCGTCGCGTTCGACGGTCGAGAAACCTTGCAGGGCGGTCGTGACCTTGTAAGCGCCGGGCGAGAGATTCAGAAAGTGAAACTCTCCCCGCGCATCGGAGAAAGTCGTTTGCGGTGCGCCCTGCCCCGAGACCGTGGCGGAGACCCCCGGCAACACTCCACCCTGTTCGTCGACGACCGTTCCATAGATGTTGCCCGTGCTGGCCTGCGCCAGCGTGATCGCCGCTGGCACCAGAAGAGCCAGCGCCAGGGCCCAGACCGTGGCCCGCAATCGCTGCATAAAACCTCCCTTGTGTTGTAGTGAACCGTTTCCTGTTTCCATCACGTCGACTGTGACCTCCTGTGTTCGTTCATTGAGCGCTGGAAGAGCAACACGGTTGCCATCCACCGCAGAGGACGAATCGCGAACGTGCGACGACGAACGCCGCTCGAAGGAGGACGAACGAAAACGGGAAAGAAATCACTTCAACAAAGCGGAGCGGACAACCAAAGTTTTGGAGTGGATCGCGGCCTCTGTCGCCGCGTGTTCTTCAGAGAAAAGAGCTCGAACGGCGCGTCGGCGGAAAAAGCGTTGCGGTCAACGTGCGACGTCCCTCCATCCGCCGCAGGACGCGCTCGTCGCCATTTGATGAGCAACGGTCCTTTATCTGTTGGAGGAAGCAAGCGGTGACGCTAGCGTCAGGTCGGTCCGGCCGCCCCCTGCGGCACGTACCTCCTTACTGCGGGAGCACAAGCGTGCTCCCCTTTTTTTCCCGCTCGCGATCGAAGAACCGGGGCGACGCGGAGGCGTCTTCACGGCACGTCGCCGCCGGCGCTCGCCTCCGTCTCCGCGCGGAATGAGTCAGAGGGCCATGAGTCGAAAAAGCCTTTTGCGGTAGGGCCTCATGCGGAGCAGGATCCCGCTGCGCAGCGCCATGCGACAGCTTCCATAGAAATGGCTCTGGCGGCAAACCCCTCGGCCGCCGCGACGCCGGAGAGCGGCTGCTCCGCGTCTCCCCGCGCCGCAGGCAGCGCGAATTCGCAACTTCTGAACTACTCGCCAACCGTTTACTGCCACGGTCATCGAGTGTCGATCGTCACGAATGCAAGGACGAACGACGTTTGGGGAAGGACGAATCGCACAGAGAGACGCCGCTTCGGCTGCGAATTCAGACCGCCGGATTTCGATCCACAAATCCGGATGATGCTCGCGACGAAAGAACAGAAACATTGGAGACCTCCGGCACGTAACAGGATGAGGAGGGCCCCGGCCGCGTGATGAGCATGCCGTCCCTGGAGGAGCGGACGAGTCCGGTTCGAACCGTCATCGTCGATGACGAACCCTTGGCGAGGGACTGGATTCGCGAGCAGCTTCGTCAGGATGAGGACATCGAAGTCGTCGCGGAGTGCGAGGACGGTTTCCAGGCAGTGGAGACGATCGGGCGAACCCGCCCGGACCTCGTGTTCTTGGACATCCAGATGCCCGGTCTCGACGGTTTCGGAGTTCTCCGTTCTCTGGAAGGTCACTGCCCGCCGGCCGTCGTTTTCGTCACCGCGTTTGACCGCTATGCTCTCCAGGCGTTCGAGGTCCATGCCGTCGATTACCTGATGAAACCCGTCTCGGCCGAACGCCTCCAGGAAGCCATCCAGCGAAGCAAAGTTCACTTGAAGGGGCAGGCGGGGCGCGAGACGGCGGCGCAGCTGGCGAATCTGTTATCCGAAGTCCGGCGCTATCCCGAATGGCTGCTCGTCAAGCACGAAGGTAGGACTCTTTTCGTGCGCGTGCAGGACATCGATTGGATCGAGTCCTCCCGCAACAACGTCGTCCTGCACGCGGGCACGGCCAAACACGTGTACCACGAGACGACTTCCGGGCTCGCCGCTCGCCTCGATCCGGCTCGGTTCCTGCGCATCCATCGCTCGACGATCGTGAACATCGAGCGGATCAAAGAGCTCCACCCCTGGTTCAATGGCGACTACCGTGTCGTCCTGAAAGACGGCACCAAGCTCACGCTCTCCAGCACCCACAAGCAGAAGCTCAAGGCCTTCCGCCGCGGTTGGATCTAGCTCTCAGCTCACAGCTGTTAGCTTTCAGCCAGACAAAGATCGGGCGTCACGACTTGTCGCGACGCGTGCCAGCCTTAAGAGGTGTATATCAACTCTGATATAACGCAGCGACAGGATTCCGGCTGAGAGCTGTAAGCTGTGAGCTGTGAGCTCACCCCCGAGCGCGCCGGCGCCAGGGAGAGCCTTCTCCGGCGATCGGCTCGGAGGAGAAGGGGATGCGTACGAGAACCTCGCATCCGCCTTCCGGCGCGTTGGTGAGAGAGAGCCGGTGGCGGCCGGGGTACAGAGTCTCGAGACGTCGGCGGAGATTCGAGAGCCCGATCCCGCGCTTGAGAGCGCCGGGCTCGGGCCTTAGTCCGGGGCCGTCGTCTCGAATCACGAGGACGAGGTCTCCCTCTTCCACCCGCGCCGACAGCTGAACGCGAACGCGCCCGGTGCGCGGATCGGCGCCGTGTTTCAGTGCGTTCTCGACCAGCGGCTGCAAAAGGAAGCTCGGCACGGCCGCGGTGCGCGCATTCGCGTCGGCCTCGATCTCGACTCGAATCCGATCGCGGAACCGCATCCGCTCGATGTCCAGGTACTCGTCCAGAACCGCGAGATCCCGCTCGAGAGTCACGACCGAGGTCGTCTCGGAGAGAAGGCTCGCGCGCAGGAGATCCGCGATGCGAATGATCATCCGCTTGGCGCGGCCCGGCTCGCTGCCGACCAGCGGAAGCAGAGAGTTCAACGCATTGAAAAGGAAGTGAGGCTGGAGCTGTGCCTGGAGCGAGGAGAGTCGGGCCTCGACGACGGCCGTCCGCAAGGCTTCCCTCGCCGCGAGGCGTTTGACGCGCAGCCGATGGATTCCCCAGGTGACCAGCGCCGCCAGCACAAAAATGGCGGCCTGGAATCCGGTCGTTTCCGTCAATGAACGGGCGAAGGTCAGTTCCAAGGAGGCGCCGCTCGGGCTCCAGACGCCGTCCTCGTTGCACGCGATGACGCGAAACACGAAGTGTCCTGGGGGCAGATTCGTGTAGTAAGCCTCGCGCCGACCCCCGGCCTCGATCCAGCCGCGATCGTAGCCGTCCAGTCGGTAGCGGAATCGGATCGCGCCCGGATTGCGAAAAGACAGCGCCGTGTAGTGGAACTCGACGTCCCGCACGGGAGGCGCGACCACGACGTCGTTCGAGGCAGCCAACGCCCGCCGCCCCGCGACGATCCGCTCGACGACGACTTTGGGTGGAACCCGGTTCAGCTCGATGCGCTGTGGGTCGGCCATCGCGAGGCCCTTCAGTGTCGCGAACCAGAGGCGTCCGTCCCGGCCCTTCCACCCTCCCTGCTGACCATTGTTGCACTCGACGCTGCGCATTCCGTTGGCGGTCGTGAAGCCGACCGGGTGCAACTGCGATCGCCGGCCCTGGGCAAACGCCGCGAGCTCCGAGGAGCGGACACGGAAGATTCCGTGATTGCTCGTCAACCAGAGATAACCGTGGCCGTCGTCGAGCACTCGCTGCACCGCGTCGTGGAAGAGTCCTTCCCTCTGGCGGTAGGTCGTGAACTTGCCGTCGCTCCAGCGCGACAGCCCGCCGCGGGTTCCGAACCAGAATGTTCCCGGCGGCTCCTCCAGAATCGAGAGGACGATGTTGTGCGCGAGCCCTTCGCGCGTCGTCCAGGTCTCGAAGCGGCCCGCCGTGAAGCGGCTCAAGCCGCCGCCGAAGGTGGCGATCCAGAGCGCGTCGCTGCGGTCCTGATAGACGGCGAAAACAGCGTTGCTTCCAAGGCCGTCTTTGTCCGTCCATTGGGTGAATGTTCCACTCTGGTAGAGGAAGAGTCCCGAGCCCGCGGTGCCGAGCCAGATTCCCCCTCGGCGGTCGGCGCAAAGAGCCGGAATCGAGATCGGGCGAAAGCCGTCTTCGGCCGTCCAGTGCCCGAGCTTTCGCCCCTCCAGCCGATAGGCGCCGTTGCCCCGGGTCCCAATCCAGAGGCCGCCGGTCTCGTCCTCTGCCAGGGAAAGGACGGGTGCCCCGACCCGCGCCTGGACCTCGAACGACGAAGAGCCCGGGCGAGCCCGGCTGACGCTGCCGTCCGCGGTCCCGACCCAGAGATTGGCGGAGCGATCTTCGAAAACGCTCCAGACTTTATTGTCGGGAAGGCCTTGACGGTCGGTGAAGTTGGCGACGTGTTCGTCCTTCAGCCGGTTCAGCCCCCCGTCGCGAGTGCCGACCCACAGGCTGCCTTCGCGGTCCTCGGCGATCGAGTCGATCTCGTCGCTCGAGAGGCGCTGGTCGTTCGGGAGAAGCGAAACGGTTCCGTTGGATCGTCGCGCGAGCCCGCGCGCGGTGCCGATCCAGAGCATACCCTCGCCATCGCGGTAAAGGGCCTGAACCGGGGCGCCGGCCACCGCGCCCGGCAATGTCTCGCTGAAGAGAGAATGTCCATCCCAGTGCGACAGGCCTTTGGTCGTACCGACCCACAATCCTCCCTCCGGGTCGGGTAGGAGCGAGAGCACCGCGCCGCCTCGCTCGGAGGCGGCTTCCACCGACACGAACCCTTCCCCCTGAAAGCGCGAGAGACCGGATCTCGAGCCAATCCAAAGAACCCCATCGCGGTCTTCCGTGATGGCGAGCACTGCTCCTGCCGGCGCCCCGTCCTTCTCACCGAACAATCGCACCCCGTCGCCGGTCCGCCGCGCGATCCCCCGAGTGGTCCCGACCCAGAGAGACCCGGCGCGACTCTCAAACAGGGCGAGAACGTTCGACGTCGAGAGCTCGTCTTTCCGCGATTCGGTCGGGAACCGGCCCTCGCGTACGGGAATCAGGCCTTCCGCTGTTCCCACCCAGAGCGTGCCGTCGCGGGTCTGATGAAGAGCATGGACCCAGTCGTCGCGAAGGGCGAGGGTATTGCGGGTATCGAAAACAGTGAATCGGACGCCGTCGAACCGGACGAGTCCCTCCTGCGTCCCCAGCCAGAGGTACCCATCTTGCGTCTGCGCGATGGCGTCGACGGAGTTCTGCGGAAGGCCGGAGTCGCTGTCCCAGACGTCGTGGCCGTACTGAGAGAGCGGTGTCGCCGGATGAAGGCCGTCGGCCGCCGCGGGGAAAATCCAGAGCATGGCGAGCAGCGGAATCGCCGCCGCGCGATTCCTCGAAACGGAACCGAGGGCGCCATGGACCGCCATCTCTCTCCCCTTCCCCGTTGAATCACATGAGAGCCTCAAGGCGGGCCCGCGGGGCATCGACCGGGACGAAAAGCCCATTGGCGAGGACGAAGGCGTCTGATTTTCATCCCGGCGCGCCGCCGATCGGGCCGGAACAGATGGGAAGCAGGGTGGAAAAAACTCAGAGCGTCAATCAAACTCACCTTCCCAAACCGTGCGCTTTCGATTTGCGGACTGCACGTTCGACATGGAAACGCGCGCGCTGCTGCGCGCCGGCCGGCCGCTTCCTCTCTCGGAGAATGCCGCGGCTGTTTTAGCGGTCCTCCTTCAGAAGAGACCTCTGCCTGTGCCAAACGTGGAGCTCGCCAGTGCCGTGTGGCCGAGGGACACCTCTGCGCCGGCTCGGATTCCCGGTCTCATCCTCGAGCTGCGCGGGGCGATCGAGCCGAAGGGGGAAGCGGAAATCCTGAAGCGAACCTCCACGCCGGATGGCTACGCCTTCGCCGGTACCGCGATGGAAGACCGCCGGCCCGTCATTTCCGGAGTCGGATACCGCTATCGTCTTTACTGGGATGATCGGGAGATCGCTTTGCAGGAAGGCGAGAACGTGATCGGCCGCGATCGAGAGGCGCAGCTGCGAGTCGACGAGGGGGACGTCTCTCGCCGCCACGCGCGGGTCCTCGTCTCGGGGGATCGCGTCACACTGGAGGACCTCGGAAGCAGCAATGGAACCTTCTGCAACGACCAGCGCGTGGAGGCGCCGCTCGGCCTCTCCGACGGCGATCGCATCACAGTCGGTCCGGTCCATCTGATCTTCCGCGCGCGTCCGCTCTCTTGAAAGAGACGGCGGCCGGCAACGTGGGCAAAAGCAGACGCAAGATCCCGTGGAGCTGGCTCACCGCAGGGGCGGCCGCGCTTTTTCTCGTTGCGGCCGGGAAGCTCCTTCCGATCGGAGCCTGGCTTCAGGGCTTCGGCGAGTGGATCTCCGGGCTCGGTCCGATCGGGGGCGTTCTTTACGGGGTCTTTTACGTGATCGCGGTGCTTCTCTTCGTGCCCGGACTTCCTCTCACCTTGGGCGCCGGCTATCTCTTTGGCTTCCTCTGGGGCACGATCATCGTGTCCCTCGCGTCCACGGCGGCAGCGGGCCTCGCGTTCCTGATTGCGCGCCACCTGGCGCGGCCCTCCATCGAGAAGCTCGCGCGCAAGAACCCGAAGTTCGATGCGATCGATCGGGCGATCGCCAGGAGCGGCTGGAAAGTGGTCGCCTTGCTGCGCCTCTCGCCGCTCGTCCCGTTCTCGCTCTCCAACTACCTCTACGGGCTGACCGCCGTGCGTCTGGGCCCCTACCTGCTCGCCAGCTGGATCGCGATGTTGCCGGCGACGTTTCTCTACGTCTCTCTGGGCGCAGCCGGGCACAGTCTCGGCCAGGGCCGCGCGCGCAGCCCGTGGGAGTGGGTGTTGCTGGGGCTCGGCCTCGTCGCCACCATCGCCGTCACGATTCTCTTGACCCGGCTCGCCCGCAAGGAGCTTCAGAAGAGCCGTATCCCATCCGCTTGACCGCTAGTTCACGGCCGGCAGGATGAGCTCGGGAATCAAGACGCGCTGAGGCACAAGAGCGGCCGGATCGCTGTAGTTTCCGCCGTAAAAAGCGATCACCAGATCGAGCTCCGGAATCCCCAGGACGATCTGACCACCGTTGCCGCCGGCGAAGAACGCTCGGACCTTCTGGTCCTTGTACGGATACTCGGTCACCCACCAGAGGTAGCCGTAGTGGAGGCCTCCCAGCTCGTAGAGCGGCGAGACGGACTTGCGCGCCCAGTCGCCGCTGACGACGCGATGATTCTTCCAAGTTCCACCGTCGAGCATCACCTGACCCAGCTTCATGAAGTCTCGCGGGCGCAGCTGCATGCCGCCGCCCATGTAGGCGTCTCCGGTGGGTGTCAGGTTCATCACGTAGCTGCGGATCCGAAGCGGCTGCGCGATCAGGTCCTCGAAGAGCTCGGGAAGCCAGCGGCCCGTCGCACGGCCCAGCACCCCGCCGATCAGATTGGGGTTGCAGCTGCAGTAGACGGCCTTCTCGCCGGCAGCGCGCACCATCGCCAGCTCCAGGGTGTAGCGGTACCAGTCCGGCTGCGCGGTTTGCTCCTGCATCGTGTCTTCGTTGCCGGGCGAGTCCGGATCGGAGTCGTCGCAGTTCAAGCCCGAGGACATGGTCAGGAGGTTCTCGACCGTGACACTCCGCCTGCGGGCGTCGAGGTTGGCGAGCGCGGTCGCGCCCATCGTCTCGTAGACCGGAGTCGAGGGTCGGATCCAGCCATGCATCGCGGCCCCGCCCGTCAGGGCCGAGGTCAGACTCTTTGCGGCCGAACGGAGGTCGTGCAGTTGCTCTCGATGAAACCCGTGGAAATATTCTTCCAACACGAGCTTTCCGTGTCTGGCGATCAGGACGCCGTGGATATCGGAGGAGTGCACCGAGTCGATCGGAGTGTCGATCAGCTTCTGCACGAAGCGTGCGATGGCGGAACGAGAGATGCCCACGTCTTCCAGCGTCGCAACCGGCCAGCCGTCGTCCTCAGCGGACGGTCTTCGGTAGGCATACGGCGCGGGCGCCTTGCCGCGAGGAAAGAAGCGCGCCTCGTCGGCGGCGGAGGCTCGAGTGAAGTCATAGGTCGCGCCGCGCAGGAAGGCCGAGAACTTCTTGTTCTCCCTGTCATAAGGACCTTCGGCAACCGTTGTCTCCGGGGCGTCCTTGGACCGCCGGCCAAGCAGCTTGACCGAGCGGCCGTCAAAGACGACGTGTTCGACGTTGAGGAAGCGGCCGGCGTTGCGCTCGGGGTTGCGCAGGAAAGCCGAGAACGTGCCGTCGGCATTGGCACGTATCGGCAAGTAGAAGGTCATTTCATCCTCTAAGGGAGTCACGACGCCGCGCCACAGCCCGGACCGTTGGCTTTCCAGTAGAACCGGGGACGCGTAGGCGGAGCCGCCGGTCGCCGTGCGCGGCTGAATCCAATGACCCACGATCCCGGCCTTGCGAAGTCGACCCTTAAACGATCCTTCGCCGCCCGGCAGCTCGAAGGAGAGCCGCTCGCCTTCCATTCGCACCGGTGCCGTGCGGCCCGCGATTTCCGCCGACCAGACTCCCTCCTTACGCTCGATGGTCAAGGCACCCCGAAGCTCAGGGCCGAAGCGCTGCTTCGCCCGCCACAGCCCGACAAGATCGCTTTCCCCCGGCACCGGATTGGCCGGCAACCCGGAGGCGTTCATCGCCAGGACGGCAGGCAAACCGAGGAATGCAATTCGCTTGAGCAGCCGCACAACTTACCCCCGCAAGGACTCGGGTTTCTGCTTCTTCAACCACGCGACGATTGGTTCCTTGCCACTCTCCATGTTTCGCTTGAGAGACGCGCAGGCGGCGAGGAAGTCACCGGGCCGGAAGGCTTTCAAGATGTCGTCATGATCTCGGATGGCGCGCTTGACGTTGTGCTTCTCGCGCATCAAGGCGAGCTCGTAGCGGCGCGTCCGCCAGATGAACTGCTCGATCAGCCCCATCAACATCGCATTCGGGCACTCGGCCAACCCGCGGGGCTGAAGCCTTTGGCGGCTATCGTTGGAGAAACTGGCTCCTGAGGTAGGACTCGAACCTACAACCCTCCGGTTAACAGCCGGATGCTCTGCCATTGAGCTACTCAGGAAAAGAGCGGACCGAGGACGATAGCCGACGAGATCTGCCCCTGTCAAACCTCACGGGTCGATTTGCCGGCCCTATCTCTCTGCGACCGCGTGCCAGGATGCCCAGGCGACCTTCCACCGGCCCTCTTCGGGCAGCAGACGCACATCGAAGTCGTAGACCGAGGAGCGCGGAAAGAGCCCGTCCAGGCCGCCGATCTTCCGCGGTTGCCCGGAGAGCTCCGCCCGGAAGCGCGCTCGGGCGGAGTTTTCTGAACGCTCGACCGCGATGTCGGAGAGCGTGACGTCCAAGATCTCGTACGCCGCGAACAGGCGGCGCACCAGCGACTCGGCGTCGGCCCGCGACGAGCCCTCACCGGACTGGAATCCCGCGGTCACGTTCTCGAAGAGGGCCCCGGCATCGCGCCGATGCGCGGCGCGCGCCAGATCGTCCAGGCTCTCACGCACCGGGTCGCCGCTCTTTCGGCATCCCCCTCCCGCCGCGAGAGCCAGCAAGAGCGCGGCAAAGAAGCGGCCTCTCGCATTCACAGGATCATTCTCACGCCGATCCGGCTCCCGTGAAAAGATCTGCCGATGACAAAAAGGTCTCTTTGCAGTTCGCTCGTTGCGTCCATCGTCCTTCTCTTCCTTGCCACCGGGCCCCTCCACGGTGCCGAGAGGCCCTCGCTCGTCGTTGTTCTCTCGGTCGATCAGATGCGCGCGGATTACCTGGACCGGTTCGGTCCCTACCTTACGAAAGACGGCTTCAATCGATTCCTCCAGCACGGTGCCGTGTTCACAGAGGCGCGCCACCGCCACGCCTACGCGGAGACGGCGCCGGGACACGCCGCCATCGGGACCGGGCTCGATCCCCGCCACAACGGCATCCTCTCGAATCGCTTCTTCGACCCGGCGACGGGCCGCAATCCGTACGTGGTCGAGGACCCTTTCGTGGAAGGAATCCCGAAACCGGACCCTGCTGCAAGCGCGACGCTTCCCGCGTCTCCGGTGCGCCTCGACGGGGCCTCTCTCGGGGATCGCCTGAAAGAACACTTTCCCGGCGCGCGCGTCGTCGGCGTGTCCTTGAAAGACCGCGCCGCCATCTTTATGGCCGGACGAAAGGCGGACGCCGCGATCTGGTTCGACGCGAAGGGCGAGAGGTTTGTCACGTCGACGTACTACAGGCCGCGCCCTTCCCTGCTCGAGTTCAATCGAGGGCCATTACAGAAGTTTCTTCAGGACCCGCGACACAGGCAGTGGGATCTTTCCGGCGCCATCCCGCCCCAGGACCTGGAAAGGATCACCTTCGACCCTTCGGAGCTCTACCGATTCAAGGACTCCTTCGAAAAACTCGGCGTCGAGTTTCCGCACCGGAATATCGACAGCGCGGAAGCGATCACTTACACGCCCTACGGCAACGACCTGATCCTCGAGTACGCGCGCTTCGCGATCCGGGATCTGGCGCTGGGGCGCCAGCCCTCGGGCGGACCGGACCTGCTCTTCGTCGGCATTTCGTCGACCGACATCTACGGCCACAAGTACGGCCCCGACTCGCGCGAGGTCGCCGACGGCATGGTGCGGCTCGATCGCTCGCTGCAGGAATTCTTCCATTGGCTCGACGCTTATCTCGGCAAGCGGAGCGTCCTGCTCTTTCTGACGGCGGATCACGGCGTGACTCCGATCCCCGAAGTCGCCCGCGAGAAGGCGCTGCGCAGCGGCCAATCCGTCGGAGCGGATGCCTTCGGCCGCTGTGACATGCACAATCCGCGCGGCAAGAAAACGGTCTCGGAGGCCGGAGCCGACCGCCTGGAGATCGAGCGCGCTCTGGCACATGCGCTCGCCTACACGCTGGACGAAACCAAACTCAACGCGGAGGAAGCGGCGATCGCCTGGTTCGAGGATGGGTTCTTCTATTTGAACCGGCCGGTCCTCAAACGCCGCGGCGTCGATCTGGAACGGGCGAAGACCGCCCTCCGGGACGCCACCCGAGCCCGGCCCGGCGTCGCCGCCGCCTACACCAACACCGAGATCGGCAACGGTCTGTCATCCGAGGAGGCCGCGGCGCCCGCCGTCGAGAGATCTTTTCGCGCCGACCGCGCGGGCGAGCTCTACGCGATTCTGAAACCGGGTTGGATCTGGTTCTTCGAGCGTGCCGCCGGGACGACGCACGGCCAGCCCAACGACGATGACCTTCATGTTCCGCTGCTGGCCTGGGGAAAGGGAGTGAGAGCGGGCCACTACGAAACGCGCGTCTCGCCTCTAGCGATCGCCAAGACCGTCGGAAAACTATTCCATTTCGCCGTTGGAGAGCCGGATGTCGATCCGCTGGTACCTGTTGTGGAGGACGAAGCGAGAACCCCGCGGACGGAAAAGAAGGCGGCCCAGAAATGACGGACACCGTTCCGACGCTCGCGACTTCGCTGGAAGCGGAGCATCGGGAGCTCGATCAGCTTCTCGGGCGCTTTCTGGCCGCGGCCACCGCCGGCGACGGGGAAGCGGCGGGCACGGCGCTGAAGGAATTCGACCAGATCCTGCGGTCGCACACGCGGCGCGAAGAGGAGAGGTTGTACGAGAAGCCGGCAGGGCGAAAGCTCGTCCCCGCGCAAGACGAAGCGGGAGAGATACCCTGGCGCGAGCTGCTCTTGGAGCACGTCCAGATCCGCGAGGTCTCCGGAATGATGCGCCGGCTCCTGGAGGAGAAGAGAGATCTTGCCGCCGCCCGCGCGCTCTGTGGAAACCTTGCCAACCGGTGGGAAGCTCACACGATCCGCGAGGAAGGCGAGGTTTTTCCTCTTTACGGCCAGGAAGTGGACGACGACAGGGCTTGATCCCTGTCGCAAAGCTTGAGAGCTTAAGTCAGCCCCTCACCCCGTCCCTCTCCCGCAGGGAGGGAGCAGACAGCGCAGCGACGCGCACGATGCGTTCCCGCGGGCCGTCGAGCTCGATCAAGAAAACTCCCTGCCAGCGGCCCAGGAGCGGCTTGCCCTTCTCGAGCGGCACCAGACAGGAAATCCCGATGGCCTCGGAAAGGAAGTGCGCCGGCGAATTCCCCTCGCCATGATCGAACTTCACGTCCGGCACCCACTTCGCGAGCGCCCGCTCGACATCGTGCGTCACGTCCTCATCCCAGTTCTCGCCCACGGTGACCGCGGCCGTCGTGTGAGGCACGGAAACCAGAAGAGCGCCCTCGCTAACTCCGAGCTCGCCGGCGGCCTTCGCCACCCGGTCGGTAATGTCGTGCCGCTCGATCTTCTTCTTCGTCTTGACGTGGAACTCGACAGCCATGGACAGTTCTCAGTTTTCAGTTGTCAGTTTTCAGTTCAGAACTGATTACTGAGAACTGATAACTGAACACTCGTCACGGATATAGCTCCCGATACGCCTCGGCAAAGAGAAGGACTCGCCGAACGTAATCGCGCGTCTCGAAGGCGGGATGGGACTCGAAGACCTCGTCCTCGGAGCGTCCTCTGTTTTCCTTCAAGACACGCTCCATTCGTCCGGGCCCTCCGTTGTAGGCCGCGAGGGCGTACACGGGATTGCCGCCAAAACTGTCCAGCAGCCGCCGGAAGTAGGCGGCGCCCAGACGCGCGTTGATCCTCGGATCATAGAGAAACGCCTTGCGGTAACGCTGTCTCAAGACCGAACGAGCGATGCTCCGAGCCGTCGCGGGCATCAACTGCGTCAACCCGAGCGCCCCGGCGCGGGAGTGCGCCGCAGCCTCGAAGATGCTTTCCTGCCGAACGAGGCCGCGCAAGAGGGCGGGCTCGAGGCCGAACTCGGCCGCTCGGTCGACCAGGAAGCCGCCTTCTTCGATCGGATAGTAGAGGCGCCGCCAGGGATCGGGTACCCGCCCCTCTCCTGCCGTTCCCATCTCGGGAAAAGCTCTCTTGGCCGCGGAAACGGCCGCCGGAAATCGTCCGAGAGCGAACTCGGCTTCCGCGAGCCGCAGATCGCGGCCGCGCGAACGGGGCAGTACTCGCGCCTCCGCCGCCGCGTCGGCGAAGAGCCGCAGGCGGAGGAGCTCGTCTGTCCTGCGGAACGTCGCCGTCGACGACGAAGGATCCGTCGCGGGAGAGGGACGACGGGCCTCGACCTTCGGCACCCGGCGCCGGGCAAAGAGCGCATAAACGTCCGCGGGATTCGCCGCCGCGAGATCGCGGAAGATCGCCGCCGCCTCCGTGGCACGCCCCTCCCGCTCGAGGCAGCGAGCGGTCCAGTACGAAAGCCGGCGCTCGAGCGAGATCCCCGGATAGAGCGGCGTCAGCTGCTCCAAGCGGCTCCGAGCCGTTTCGAAGTCCCCACCGAGATAGCTCTTCCAGGCCAGTTTCCAGAGCGGCTCGAAGCCCGCGGAAGCGTCCGAGCCCTCGCGCACCAGGCTGCGCGCCTGCGCGAGGCCGGAGTCGAACTCGTCGCGTTCGCCGGCGATACGGATGAGCCGATCCCGGGCGGCCGAGCGGACCGGCTCGGGCGTCGAATCCGAGAGGAGTCCGGCCAGCATCCGGCGCGCGGCCAGCAGCCGGGGATCCTGGGGATCGAGCGGCGCTTTCTTGTGCCGCAGCCGCGCCAGGGCCAGGTCCGCCTGCTCGAGCCGCGCTTCGAAGGACGCCGGAGTTCCGTCTTCCGGAATCCGGGCGGCCACCTTCTCTGCTGCCGCTCCCTGGCGCAAGCGCGCGAGACCGCGCGCCAAGGCGAGCAGGTTGGCCGCGCGTTCCTCGGGCGGCCAGCGGGAGGGAGATTCTGCCCGGAGCAAGGCAACGCCTCGACGAGCGTCTCCGGCCGCGATCCGCGCGCGCGCGAACCGGGCCCGCACAGCCGGGGTTGAGCGCGCGAGCTCGTCCGCGACCGCTCGCCGGCCCTGAGCGCTCGTTGCGTCGACACCGGCCGCGACGAGATCGGCGGCCGCGGCTCGCGCCGATGCCGGATTGCCCGCCGCCAGGCTCATCCGGATGCGTTCTTCTCCGATCGCGGCGGCGTGATCCGGCGCGACGGTTCGGAAGGCGCGTTCCAGGACCGCGAGCGCTTCGGCGCGCCGTCCCCGTTTCTCCCGCAACCGCGCAAGCTCGAGGGCCGCGTCCGGCCGAGAGACGAAAGCCTCGTCACTGTCGAACGACTGCGCCAGCTCGCGCTCGGCCTGCTCCCACTGTCCCAGATGCGAGAGGGCCCGCGCCAGATGAAGCCGTCGATAGGGCTCTAGGCCGATCGCGGCGGCCGGCGCATCGGAAAGCAGACGCGCGGCACGGCTCCAGTTGCCGCGGCGTTCGTCGTCGAAGGCGAGCAGCATCGCCACCCGCGCCTTCCACGCAGTCTGACCCGAGCCCGTCTGGATCTGCCCGAGGGCCTGTTCGGCCTTCGCACGATCGCCGGCCTCCAGGAGGTCGGCCGCATGAGCGAACTCCGCGTCGAGATCCGCAGAGATGGGAATCGAGACGATGTCGCCTCGCAAAGGAAGCGTGCCGGCGATCACCAACGTCACCGTTGGAAGAATGCGACTTGCTTTCGAGAACAATCGGTTCATCGGTTCATTGGTTCATCGGTTGATTTCGTCGGAAAGTGAGTCGATAGCGGGCAAAGGAACCGATGAATCAATCGCTCTATGAACCGATTCCTCTAGAGACCGAGTGCGTCGGAATGCCCGTCGGCCAGGATGCGCACGAGCTCTTCGTAGAAGTAGTTGGTGTTGGCCCGGACGTCCTCGGGGATTCGCTCGTCGTACATCTGCCGGCTCCGATCGATGTCTTCCTTCAGGAGCTCGTAGATGTTGCCGTGGTCGCGGCCCTGCAAGACCGCCTTCTCGTTGTAGAGCTTGATCTCCGAGACGAGCAGCTTGGCGAATCGTCGAGCCTCTTCCCGGCGTTCGTCTCCTTCGACGGGCGCGAGAGGGCCGCCCAGGCGGCGCGCTCCAGTCGAGGGACGGGGCCGTGCGGCGGGCGCTTCGGCGGGAGCCGCAGGAGCAGAGGCCAGGGCGGAAGGAACCGAGTCCGCCGGGATGCTCGGGATCCGTATGGTCCTCCCCGACTCCGCGGAGGGCGCAAAGTCGAGGCCCGTTAATGGCTCAGGCTGCGCGACAGACTCTTCGGGCCGGCTGAAAGGAGGCGCCGTCGGGCGCCTGGGCTCCTCGAGGGGAGCAGGAGATGGAGGCGGAGGCGGAGGCTTCCGCACGGACGGGGTCGGAAGCTCTGTCTGCATTCGGTAGGCGCCCGAGATCGGCCGAATCGGATGCGGGGCCGACTGTTCCGCCAGCTCGAACTCGCGCTCGGAAGCCGGCGCAGGAGCTGGCGGCGCGGGCGCAGGCGGGGACGGCGCTTGCGCAGCGGCTCCGGTCTGCAGGCTCGTCAACGCCGGCGCGGGCTTCAATTTGCGGCTGGCCAGCCGGTCGACGATCAGACCCGCGAGAAAAGTCAGGAGACCGAGCGCTTCCGGATCGAATTTGTTTTCTTCCGAAGCAACGCAGTCCGCGTAGAGAGCGCCGGAGATCTTTTCCTTCACGACCATCGGGATCAACACACCCCGCGTCGCATCGTCAGCCGCGAGCGAAGCAGAGACGTCGTTATCCGCTGTCAGCTCGCTCGCGCTGCCTTCCATCACGCGCGCCAGAAGGCTTCCCGGCTCTGAAGGAGGAGTCGCCCGGCGCGCCGCCTCGTCGCTGCCTCCATGCTCGGAAAAGCCGAGCGCTTTCCAGACACCGACCGCTCCGCCTCTGGAAACCAGCAACGCCACCCGCGAAGCGTGGCCACGACAGAGATCCAGAAAACGATGGAGCGCCTCGACCTGATTGCCGGCGTCATCCAGGGAGCGGGCTGCATCGGCCGAGATTATTCCGGAGGCAGCCGCGGGAGTCGGTGTCGACTCGGCCTGCGGAAGCATGTCCGTGGGGACGATTCCGCTGAGCTTCTGCTCGAACCGATCCAGAAAACCCGCCCAGCGACGGTCGGATTCGAGTCGCAGCCGGTCGAACTCGTCGCGCAGGGCGGCAAAGCGCTCCACCAGCCGTCGCTCGATCTCTTCCTCGAGCGCTTTCCAGCGACTTTCAGGCTCGGTCATCGGCCCTTTATTATAGCGGGTGCCGACCTCATAATCGCTTGAAGTCTCAGGGGATAACCCGTTGGCGGCCGAGACCGCCCGGCTCCCACGGCTGTCGATCCCAACCCGCCCGGCCGCCCGAGAGGGCCCCTGCTAGAATGTTGCGCCCGTTTCGAAGCAAGCGGTGAAGGGGGTGAGTGTTCGTGCCTCTGGTCCACGTCAAGGAAGACGAATCCTTCGAGAACGCGATGCGGCGCTTCAAGAGGAAGTGCGAGAAATCCGGAATCCTCTCGGAGCTGAAGAAGCGGCAGCACTACGAAAAGCCGAGCGCCAAGCGCAAGCGCAAAATGATTCAGGCTCGCAAGAAAATGCTCCGGAAACTGTCGGAGGAACGTCGAGCGAACGTCTAAGCCCGGCCCATCCTGGCCGTCTCTCCGCGGAGGACGGCGTTGACTCAGAGGCTCTCGAGTTCGACGTCGTCCTCCGATTGCTTTCCGCGCTCGCGCGAACCCCTCCCGGCGCCCGACTCCTGCTTCACACGCGTCCCGCTCACGACGAGGCTTCCGTGCGCCGGGCGTTGGAGGAAACGGCGGAGCTGACCGAGTTCCGTGTCCGGCATGGCCGCCTCCCCTTGGGCGGGATCGATGAGGTGCAACCCGTGCTCGAAGCCCTGGCCGGCTCGGGCGGGGCGGCCGACGGTCCCGGGCTCGTTCCGATTCTTGCCGCTGCTCGCGCGGCCGAGGCGGTGCGCGCGGCACTCGCGCAGACTCGAAGCCCGCAACTCTCCGCGCGCCGCGACCGGCTTCCGCAGTTTCCACGGCTGCTCGAACGGGCGCGGCAGTTGTTCGAGTCCGACGGATCGATCCGCGACAACGCTTCACCCGAGCTCGCCCGGCTGCGAACGGGGCTGCGTCGACGCCGGTTGGAGATGTCGCGCCGTCTTCAAAAACTTCTTGATACCCGGCGCGAGTTCCTCGGCGACGCGGTCGTGGTCCTCCGCAACGACCGCTACTGCCTGCCGGTCGTGGCCTCGGCGCGCGGGCGCGTGCCGGGCATCGTTCACGACCGCTCGGGCTCCGGTCAGACTGTCTTCGTCGAGCCGCTCGAGACCATCGAGGCCAACAACGAGATCGCCCTGGTCGGAGCGGAGGAGCGGCGCGAGGTGGAAAGGCTGCTGACGGAATTCGGACGGGAAGTTCTCTCGCGCGCCGCAGATCTCGAGCTAGCCGTCGGCGAGCTCGCACAGCTCGACGCGATCGAAGCCAGGGTCGAGTTCGGCGAGATCGCCCGGGCGAGGGTCCCCGAGATTTCGGAGGACGGAGGCTGGACGCTGGTCGCGGCCCGGCATCCTCTGCTCGATCCGCTGCTCGCGCCTCTGCGTCGGCGCGCGCTCGGGGAAACACGATCGGAGAGGCCGATCGTTCCGCTCGATCTCGATCTGCCTCGGGATCGCCGCCTCCTCGTGGTTTCCGGCCCGAACGCCGGCGGCAAGACCGTCCTGTTGAAGACCGCTGGTCTCTTCTCTCTTCTGGCCCAGTCCGGGATCCCCGTGCCGGCCGCTCCGGGCACGCGTCTGCCCCTCTTTCGCGCGATCCGAGCGGAGATCGGGGACGCGCAGGAGATCCTCTCCGACCGGTCGACGTTTTCCTCCTCGATGGAGAAGCTCGCGCAGGTGCTGCTCGAGGCCGGGCCGGACACTCTCGCTCTCGTCGACGAGATCGGGGCGGCGACCGATCCGGAGGAGGGCAGCGCGCTGGCCGCCGCCTGGCTTGCCGAGTATCTCGCTCGCGGCGGGAGGGCGATCGTGACGACTCACCTCTCGGCGATCAAGAACTTCGCCGCCGCTCGCGAGGACGCGATCAGCGCGGCGATGGAGTTTGACGAGACAACGGGCCGGCCGAATTACCGCGTTCATCCCGGCCTTTCGGGGAGAAGCCGCGCCCTCTCGGTGGCGCGCGAGCAGGGAATGCCGGCGGCGGTGCTATCGAAAGCGGAGGAAATTCTCGGAGACTCCTGGAGACGGCAGCAGGAGCGGGAATCCGAGGCGGAGGCCGCGATCGAGAGACTCCGCGAGGCCGAGCGCGAGCTCGCGACCGAGCGGGAACGGTTTCAGGCCGAGGCCGAGAAGACTTCGGCCGAACGCGATTCGCTCGCGCGGGAGCGCGTCCGGGTGGCCAAGGAAGGTCTCGAGCGCTTCGACAAGGCGCGGCACGAGCTGACCCGCCGGCTCGACGAGGAGCTGGCAGAGATTCGAAAAGACTCTTCCCGCCACGCGGAGCTCTCGGCCGTGCGCCTCGCCGGCGAGATTGCGGAAGGCGTCGAACGTCAGGAGGGAATCGACCAGGCGCGCGACGAGCTTTCGGCGCCGCCGGGCACACTGGCCGTCGGGACCCGGGCACGCTTGCGGGGAGGAAAGATCGAGGGCAGAGTCTCCTCTCTGGAAGGGGGGACCGCATGGCTCGACGTCGCGGGCAAGCGAATGCGGGTCGACCGAGACAATCTCGAGCCGCTCGGCGCTTCGCCGTCCAATCGTTCCCGCGTCGCTGGGCAGCACGCGTCCTTGCGTCCCGAGCCCGTCGCCGCGCTCACCAAAGAGGTCAAAGTCATCGGCCAGACTCTCGAAGACGCGATTATTGAGGTGGAGAAACAACTGGACCAGGCGATGCTCGCCGGGGCGGGGCGCCTGCGCATTGTCCACGGTCACGGGACCGGAAAGCTTCGGAAAGGATTGCGCGAACATTTCCGTGGCTACCCGGGAGTCGAGCGCGTCTACCCGGCCGATCCCCGCGAAGGGGGCAATGGGGCGACCATTGTCGAGCTGGAATCATGAGAAGCCGAGGGGGTGAGGGGGAGAGGGGGAGAGGGGGAGTTGCCGGGAGCCTTCGCCCACTCGCCCACTCCCCCACTCCCCCCCTCAAGATCTGGAAGCCGATCTGGAGCCCTGCGCGATGAGCGATCTGGACATCACCGATTCGGTGCTTGCGGAACTACGAAGCGCCGCGGACATCGTCGAGGTCATCGGCGAGCACACGAAGCTGAAGAAGGCGGGTCGTTCCTGGAAAGGGCTCTGCCCTTTTCACCGGGAAAGGACTCCTTCCTTTACCGTCGACCGCGACAAAGGGCTCTACCACTGCTTCGGATGCGGGGCGGGTGGAGACGTCATCCACTTCGTCCGGCAGATCGACCGGCTCGACTTTCCAGAAGCCATCGAGTTCCTGGCTCAACGTTTCGGCGTCACGATCCCGCAGCGCACGCGCGGCCCGCGCGACGAACGCCGGGAGAAGCTCTTCGATGCTCTTTCCGCGGCACATCGATTCTTCCAGGCGGAGCTCGCCCGGCCGGACAACAAGGCAGAGCGCTATCTCTCGCAACGCGCCGTGGCTCCGGATCTGTCCCGGCGCCTGGCTCTGGGCTACGCGCCCGACTCCTGGGATGCGCTCCAGCGAGCGCTCTCCCCCGCTTTCCCCGAAAGCCTGCTCGTCGAGGCGGGGCTTCTGCAGCCGCGCCAGGAGGGGAAGGGCTCCTACGACCGGTTCCGCGACCGGCTGATCTTCGTCGTGCGCGACGACCGCGGAAGGCCCGTCGGGTTCGGCGGGCGGACTCTCTCGCCCGAAGGGACTCCGAAGTATCTGAACTCTCCGGAGTCACCGGTCTTCTTGAAGAAGAGGCTGCTCTACGGCCTCTCCGACGCGCGCGACGCGATTCGCCGCCGCGAGCGGGTCGTTCTCGTGGAGGGCTATTTCGACCACCTGGCTCTCGTCTCCGCGGAGATCGACGAGACCGTTGCGTCGATGGGGACCGCGCTGACTCCCGAACAGGCGGAAAAGTTGCGACGCCTGTCTCCCCGCGTCACGGTTTGCTACGACGGGGACGCGGCCGGCCGCGCGGCGACGCGGGGAGCCCTCGCCCATCTGCTGGCGCAGGGGTTCGAGGCGCGCGTGGTGAAGATGCCGGAGGGAGAAGATCCGCACGACGTTCTCTCACGCGCGGGCGCGGCGTCGATCCAGGCAATGCTCGAGGAGGCGCCGGACTGGCTGACATGGCTGGTCGAAGATCTCCAGCCCACGGAGGCCGGCCTGACGCCTGCGCAAAAAGGGGAGCGCGTCGCCGCCATCCTCGACACCTTGAAGGAAACGGCGGACGGGGTCGTTCGGCACGAAGAGTGCCGGCGCCTTTCGAACCTGGTCGGGATCCCGCTCGAGCTGCTTTGGGAACGAATCAAGCCAAAAACGGCGCCTTCCCGGCCCGCCCGAGCCCCCGAAGGCCCGGGAACGACAGGGAATGCCCGCGCGTTATCAGGAGGGGAAATCCCAGCCGCCGAGCGTCGGGCTCTTCAGATCCTGATGTCTCAGCCGGAACAGAAGCCTTTGATTCTAGGGACTTTGACAGTGGACCACCTGACGCACCCGCTGTCCCGCCGCCTCGTGGAGCGCTTGGGCGGGAAGGCGGAAACGTCAGAACTTGTTGATTTTCAACGTCAAATCGCAGACCTTACTCAGGAAGAGCGGTCCCTGGTGTCGGAAATCGCCCTGGAGGAGCAGCCCCCGGCGGATACAGGTAGTGTCCGGCGGCTTCTCCGGAGTCTGGAGAAGAGCCGTCTCAAACGAGACAGTGAAGCGGTCCAGAGCGAGATCGTGCGAGCCGAGGCGGCCGGCGACAAGAGATTAGAAAACGAACTGATTCGCCGCAAGGAACAAATAGCCCATGAAATCGCGGCGCTGGCGCGCGCAACCCGTCGGAAAGGAAATGAGCTTGGTGATTGACGAGAAGTATCCGGAAACTCAGCTGCTCTTCAAGGCAGGCAAAGACAAGGGCTACCTGCTCTACGAAGAAATCCAGACGGTTCTCTCCGACGAGGTGACCGCCGCGCCCGACGATCTGGAAGAAGTTTATTCGCGGTTCTTCGAGCTCGGTATCGAGATTGTCACGGACCCTGACCGGGCCGCTCGCAAGCGCGCCGCGCTGGAGGCCGAGTCGGCCGAAGAGGCGCGCGAGGCGGTCGAGAAGACCAACGATCCGGTGCGGATGTACCTGCGGGAGATGGGCACGGTCAAGCTGCTCGACCGCGAGGGAGAGGTCCGCATCGCCAAGCGCATCGAGCAGGGTGAAGCGAAGATCTATCAGGCCCTGGCCAATAACCCGGTCGTTCTCGAGGAGATCTTGAAGCTCCTGGAGAATGCCGGCCGCGATTCCCGCGTCGTCAACGAGCTCGTCCGCCCCTCCGAGGACGAAGAGGGGGAGGACGAAGAGAAGGAGAGCGTCGACGAACGCGCGCGCCGGAAGATCGAGCACATCCTCGCCACCTTCAAGAAGCTCGCGGCGCTCGACAAGGACATCAAGCGGATGAAGTTCAAGGCGCGCACCTTGAAGAAGGGCTCCAAGGCCCTCGCGCGCATCGAGACGTCGATCGATCGCAAGATCGCCGAGATGTCGAAGTTGATCCGGGCGGCGGACTTCACGCCGGCTCTCTTGAACAGGGCCATCGGGATCCTGAGGGACATCGACCGGCAGATGTCGATTCCCGAGTCGACGATCCGGCAGGACACGGCGATCCTGAAGAAGGAGAAGAATCCGACCCGCATCGATTTCTACAAGCGCCGGGTCACGAAGTACAAGAAATCCCTGCGGGAGCTCGAGCAGAAGTTCGGCCTCACGCACGAGGACGTCAAGAAGACGCTTCGGCAGGTGCGCGAGGGAGAAGAGGAGGCGGATCAGGCCAAGCACGAGCTGATCGTGGCGAACCTGCGCCTGGTCGTCTCGATCGCCAAGAAGTACACCAACCGGGGACTTCAGTTTCTGGACTTGATCCAGGAAGGAAACATCGGCCTCATGAAGGCCGTGGAAAAGTTCGAGCACCGTCGCGGCTACAAGTTCTCGACCTACGCGACGTGGTGGATCCGACAGGCGATCACGCGCGCCATCGCGGACCAGGCGCGGACGATCCGCATCCCGGTCCACATGATCGAGACGATCAACAAGTTGACACGGACCTCCCGCTCGCTCGTGCAGGAACTCGGCCGCGAGCCCAACGCCGAAGAGATCGCCAAGCGGATGGATATGCCCGTCTCCAAGGTGCGCAAGATCATGAAGATCGCGCAGGAGCCCATCTCGCTCGAGACCCCGATCGGTGAAGAGGAAGATTCGCATCTGGGAGACTTCATCGAGGATCGGCAGGTGCTTTCGCCCATGGAGTCGGTCCTCGTCTCGAATCTCCAGGATCAGACCCGCCGGGTCTTGAAGTCGCTGACCCCGCGCGAGGAGCAGGTTTTGAAGATGCGGTTTGGCGTCGGGGACGGCTCGGAGCACACCCTCGAAGAGGTTGGCCGCTCCTTCAACGTCACCCGCGAGCGGATTCGGCAAATCGAGTCGAAGGCGCTGCGGAAGCTCCGCCACCCGTCGCGTGCCAAGAAGTTGAAACCGTTTCTGGAGACAATCCGCTGACGGTGGCGACCGACCGCGGCTTTGCTATATTGACCCCGACGGCGGTGCCGGGGTCCATAGCTCAGCGGTCCAGAGCCACCGGCTCATAACCGGTCAGACCTCGGTTCGAATCCGAGTGGACCCACCAGAGGGGAGCTTGACGGAACAAAGGCAGACTCGAAAAAAACAGATCGATGAGAATTCTTGGGGGCGTCCTCTGCGGGGGACGCCCATTTTCTTGCTCCGGTGGGCGCGTTGAGCGGAAACGGACCGCTCGAGCTCCTCTACAGACTCCAGGACCGCATCCGTTTCGTCGCCGCTCGCCAGAAGGAGCGCGACACCGTTCCTCCGGAATTGACGGAAATCGACCGGGCCTACCAGGAGCGTGTCGAAGCTCTCACCAATCTCAAGCAGCGTCTCGCCCGAGACGAGGTCGAGCATCGAAAAGGAGAATCGGAGGCGGCGGACATCCGCGAGAAGCAGAAGAAATACCAGACCCAGCTGCGCAGCGTGCAGACCAGCCGCGAGTACGGGGCGGTCTTGAACGAGATCGACGGTGTCGACAAGTTGCTGCGCTCGACGGAGGATCGCCTCCTGGAGCTCGAAGGAGAGATCGAGATGGCGCGAGCCGACCTGGCGACGCGCGAGGCGAGTCTGCCCGCGGAGACGGCCGAGCACGAGGAGAAGCTCAAGGACTGGCGCACCGCTCAGCGCTCGATCGACTCCGAGCTCGAGTCCGCGCGGGAAGAGATCCGGAAACTGGAGGCTCAGATCCCCCCCCGCGATCGCGCGGAGTTCATACGCCTCCTGGAGAAGAAGGGGGGCCTCGCGATCGTCAAGGTGGTCAACAACTCCTGCGCGGCCTGCCACGTGAAGATCCGCCCGGCCGCTCTCCAGATCCTGAAGGTCGGCCGCGAGATCGTGTATTGCGACAGCTGCAAGAGGATTCTGTACTGGGACACGCAGACGTCGTGAAATTCCGCGCCTTCATCGACGGTGCCGCCCGCAGGAACCCGGGCCCGGCGGGGGCAGGGGTTTATGTCGAGGCGGAGGGGGATCGGCCAGTCGAGGAGCTGTTTGAGCCGCTCGGCTCAACCACCAACAACGTCGCCGAGTATCGGGCGCTCCTGCTCGCCTTGACCCGCGCCGCCGAGCTCGGCGCGGATGACGTGGAGCTCTTCTCCGACAGCCGCCTCCTCGTCGAGCAGGTCAACGGCCGGTTCCGGATCAAGGCGGATCACCTCAAACCTCTCCTGTCCGAGGCGGTCACCCGAGCCAAGCGGTTTCGCCGCTTCTCGATCGCGCACGTTCGGCGCGAGCAGAACACGAAGGCCGACCGCCTCGCCAATCTCGGCGCGGACGCTTCCGAACATCCCGATCTGGGGCCGTGAGCCTCTCGACCGACGAGATCGCACAGCGTCGCGACGACATCCTCCGACGGATTGCACGGGCTGCCGAGCGCCGCGGCAGAGACCCGGCCGGCATCCTGTTGCTCGCGGTGACCAAGTCGCATCCGGCCGACCTCGTGCGCAAGGCTGCCGCCGCCGGCCTGACTCGCTTCGGCGAGAACCGGGTGGCGGAGGCGGGCGCCAAGATCGAAGCTCTGGGCGAGGAATTTGACAGCCTCATCTGGCGCCTCATCGGCCCCCTTCAGACCAACAAGGCAAAGCCGGCGTTACAATACTTCTCAGCCGTGGAAAGCTTGGACAGACAAAGACTTGCCGTGAAGCTCAACTCGCTCCTCGCGGCGGAAGAGAGACGGCTGCCTGTCCTCATCGAGCTCAACCTCGCGGGGGAGGCCAGCAAGTCCGGGGCACCTCCGGAGGCAGCCGTGGATCTGGCGGCGGCGGTGCTCGATCTTCCGAGGCTGGACCTGCGCGGCGTCATGGCCGTCCCGCCGCAGCGGAAAGACCCGGAGGAGGCCCGACCCGACTTCCGCCGTCTGGTCGAGATCCGCGATCGACTGCAGGATCGATTCGACCGCGCCTTTCCGGAGATCTCGATGGGAATGAGCCACGATTTCGAGATCGCCGTCGAGGAGGGCTCGACGGAGGTGCGCCTCGGCACCGTTCTGTTCGGCTCCCGGGAGACGGCTTGAATTTCGGCGGAGCGGCCGGAGGAGCTCTCACCGACCTTCTCTTTCTCGCATTGACGATCGTGCAGTGGCTCGTGATCCTCGCCGCTCTCGTCTCGTGGGTCAGCCCGGACCCGCGCAACCCGATCGTTCGCTTTCTCTACGCAGCGACAGAACCGATTCTCCGCCCCTTCCGCCGGATCCTGCCCCCTCGGCGGACCGGCGGAATCGATTTCTCCCCATTGCTCGTGATCTTGCTCATTTTTTTCATCAAGCGCGTGCTGGCGCGTCTTCTCTTGGCGCCGCCGGGCCTGACAACTTTTTAGCCGACGAGGAGGTTTCATGCCACGCCTGACGCCCTTGGAGATTCAGAAGCACGAGTTCTCCCGCAAGTGGAAGGGGATCGATCCCGTCGAGGTCGAGTCTTTCCTCGCGCTCGTCGCCGAGGAGATGGAAGAGATCGCCCGCGCGAATGCGGATCTGGAGACGCGCGTCCGCCACCTCCAGGAGGAGAACGCGGAGCATCGGGAGCGCGAGCGGATCCTGAAAGAAACGTTGCTGGCCGCGCAACGCGCCTCCGAGGACATCCGGTCGACCGCTCAGAAGCAGGCCGAAATGGTCGTGCGTGACGCTCAGCAAACCGGGGAACGCCTGACGCACGGGGCACTTGCCCGGGCAGCCGAGATCGAGAAGGCGATCCACGAGCTCAAGCTTCAGCGAGCCAACTTCCGGCTCCAGCTACAGAAGATGGTCGAGCTTTTCCAGACGGTGCTCGACTTCGACCGGGAGGAAGACGAGAAGGAGCGGCCGCTCTCGTATCTGACGCGCAAGGAAAAGGAAGGATAGCTCTCAGATTCAGTTTTCAGTTATCAGTTATCAGTTATCAGTTTCGATGCAATAGCGAGTCTCTCGAGAACTGACAACTGAAAACTGTGAACTGACAACTTGGACTGAAAGCTGAAAGCTGAAAGCTTAGAAGTCCGCAATATCGCCTGCCTGGCGACTCCCCTCGGAACGACCGCGCGCCGGGGACGCCAGCAGGGTGAGATTCTCCGTCTGACCGACGCGGCCCTCCGGGCCGAAGACGGCCGCATCGTCTTCGTCGGTTCGGATAAGGAATACACCCGTCGATATGCCGGACGCCGCGCGGCGGCGTCGATCGACGCGACAGGCAAGACTGTGCTCCCGGGCCTGGTCGATTCCCACACGCATCCGGTCTGGGCGGGAGATCGCAGCGAGGAGATCGCGCGCCGCCTGGCGGGCGAAAGCTACGCGCAGATCGCGGCGGCCGGAGGCGGAATCGCTTCGACCGTCCGCGCGACACGCGCCGCCTCAGACGCGGAGCTCGAGGAGGCCGTTTCCGGCCGTTTGGCGCGGATGCTCGCCTGCGGCACAACGACCGTCGAGGCGAAATCCGGATATGGCCTGACTGTCGCCGACGAGTTGCGCGCGCTGCGCCTGCTCGCGTCGCTGCCCGAGGAGGGCCGGCCTCGGATCGTCCCGACGCTGCTCGCCGCGCACGAGATTCCTCCCGAATTCCGGGGCCGCCGGGAAGACTGGATCGAGACCATCGTCTCCGAAATCATCCCCGCGGCGGCGGCCGAAGATCTCGCGCGGTTCTGCGACGTCTTCTGCGACGAGGGGGTCTTCACGGTGGACGAATCCCGCCGCATTCTGGAAGCGGCGCGGCGGGCCGGGCTCGGCCTGCGGATCCACGCGGACGAGCTCGCCCGGTCGGGCGGGGCTTTTCTCGCCGCCGAGCTCGGCGCGGAATCGGCGGATCACCTCCTCTCGATCGAAGCCGAAGAGATCGCCGCGCTGGCGCGCTCGGAAACGGTCGCAACGCTGCTGCCCGGGACCGCCTGGTGGATGAAGCGCAAGCCCGCGCCCGCGCGGCAGCTCATTGATGCCGGAGTCGCCGTCGCCATCGCGTCCGACTCGAATCCCGGCACGTGTCTGACGGAGTCCCTTCTCGCCGTTGCGCCCCATGCTTGTCTGGATTCCGGCCTGAGGGTCGAGGAAACCCTGACGGCGATGACGTTGAATGCGGCGGCTTCGCTCGGCCTCGCCTCCGAGATCGGATCCCTCGAGCAGGGCAAGAGGGCGGATCTTCTGGTCCTAGACGCGCCGCACGACCGGCACATCGTCTATCATTGGGGAGTCAACCTCGTCGCCTCCGTCGTGCGCGACGGCTATCAGTTTTCCCGATGACCGACTTCGCGAAACTTCCTCTCGAGCGGTTCCTGGACGAGATTGCGTCCGTATCCCCGACACCGGGCGGAGGCACCGCCGCGGCCGCCGCCGGAGCGGCCGGAGCGGCTCTCGTGGAGATGGTCGCGGCTTTGACGCTGTCCCGCGAAAAGTACGCCGCTGTCCACGAGAGGGTCGCCGCCATCGCGGAAAAGGCGCGGGCAGCGCGTTCGGAGCTGCTCGAGCTCGCGCGGGAGGACTCCCTCGCCTACGACGCCGTCGTCGCGGCGAGACGGTTGCCCAAGGACACGGAAGATGAAAAAAAGACTCGCGGCGAGGCCATCCAGGAGTCGAACCGGTACGCGTCGCAAGTGCCGATGCGAACCGCCCGGGCGGCCGCGGGGCTGATGGCGGCCTTGCCGGAGCTCGTCGAGAAGGGAAACCCCAACGCCCTTTCGGATGCGGGCGCAGCGGCCCTGCTTCTGGATGCCGCGGCGGAGGGAGCTCTCTTGAACGTCGGCATCAATCTCTCCGGCATCTCGGATCAAGAGCTCGTCGGAGCGATGCAGAGAGAAACGGCCGCGATCCAGGAAGAGACGCAAAGACTGCGATCGCACGTCCTCCAGGCGGTTCGCGCGCGGTTCTAGGCCCGCAGAGCCGGGATCCCGGCGGACCAGCCGCGCATCGGAAGTGATGAAACCCGCCCCTGCGCTGACGAAGACGCGTCGTCCAGCAGCCTGCTAACGTCGGCCGCGATGGCGTCGGCGCGCGCCCATTCGTTTTTTCCGGCTCCGGCGAACCGGTCCTGGATCTGGCTGCTGGTGATTTTCACCGCCGCGCTCGCGACACGACTGGAGGCGTGGCGGGAGCTTGCTCCGATTCCCCTGTTCCGGACGCCGCAGCTGGACTCGCGCGAGTATCTCGACTGGGCCTCGCGTCTGGCCGCCGGCGACTGGAGCTGGCCGTCTCCACCCCCCCATGGACCGGGGTATCCGTTTTTCCTGGCGGTGTGTCTCAAGTTCTTGGGCGGAATCGATACCGCGCGTTTTGTCCAGGCGCTCGGTGGCTCTCTCGACTGCGTTCTCGTTGCTCTCCTAACAAAACGGTTCTTCGGGCCGACGGCAGGCGGGATCTCGGGCCTGCTCCTGGCGTTCGAAGGCCCGATCGTCTTCCACGACGTTTCGATTCTTTCCGAAAGCCTGTTGCTGCTGCTTTCGACAGGGGCATTTCTGATCTGCCAGGAATCCAAACCTTTCCGGGCGGGCGCGGCCGGGGCGCTCGCGGCGGTGGCGGCGCTCGTCCGGCCGACGGCGCTGATCCTTCTCCCGATCGTGGCCGCGACGCTCGCTCATCGATCCGACAGCCGGAAGAAGGGCCGCCTGGCGATTCTCGTCTGTCTGGCCGCAGCGGGTCTCGTCCTGCTTCCGATCGCGCTCGCCAATCGGCGAGCGACGGGGTCTTTTCTTCTGGTGCAGGGACACGGCGGGTTGAATTTCTACATGGGCAACTCGCCGGCCGGGACCGGACTTCCCACCGCGCGGCCGGGCGCCGGCTGGGAGACCCTGGAGACCGAAGCGGCGAGACGCGGAAAGCGCCTGGCCGGAGAGCAAGATCGTTTCTACATACAGAAGACGCTCGCGGAGATCGCACGGGCGCCGGTTCGTTACGCCGGTCTTCTCGGCCGGAAGCTCCTTTGGACCTTTCAGGCCGATGAGATCCGTGAGACGTTCAGCTTTGCCTTCTTCGCCAGTCAGGCTCCCCTGCTTTCCTGGCTTCCCGGCTTCTCCTGGATCCTGGTTCTCGCCCTGCCGGGCATCTTCGATGCTGCCCGGCAGCGGCCGCGGCCCGTCCCGCTCTTCGCCTGGGTTGGCGCGACCGCCGCAACCTGCGTGCTGCTCTTGACGAGCAGCCGATACCGACTGCCGATGCTTCCGCCCCTGGCGATTTTCGCGGGGCGCGGAAGCGTTGTCGTCTTTGAGTCGTTCACAGCCGGGGCGCCCGAGCGCCTCGCAACAGCCGGCCTGCTCGCCGCCGGGATCCTCACGTGCCATCTCAGCCGCCATCCTCCCAGCCACGTCTTTGCCGAAGAATGGGCGGCCTCGGGATATGCGCTCATCCATGAGCACGACCTCGAGACCGCCGACCGGGCATTCCTGCGAGCGATCGAGGAAGACCCCCGATGGAGCCCCGCCTGGGGAGGCCGCGGACTCGTGGCCTTCGATCGAGGCGATCTGGCGGCCTCGGAAAGGCTCCTCGAGAGGTCCGCTCGGCTCGCGCCCGACAATGTTGCCACGCTGCTGGCCTTGGGACAGCTCTTTGAGTCGCAGGCGAGATGGAGCGACGCCGAGAAGCGCTATGAGGAGGCTTTGAGGATCGCCCCGGCGGACCTGCCTCCGCGGCTGGGCCTGACGCGGGCTCTTTTGGCCCAGGGACGGCTCCCGCAGGCCTTGGCTTCGGCGCGCCTGGCGATCGCCGCCTCGCCGGAAGAGCCGCACGCGCACCTTCTGGCCGCGCGGGCCCTTGGCGCTCTGGGCCGCGCAACGGAAGCGTTACCGGAAGCCCAGATCGCGGTCGACTTGCACGTGGAGGATCCTTCTTCCTGGATCACACTGGCCATGCTGCAAATCGACGTCGGTCAATGGGAGCGCGCGCAGGCCACTTTTACGCGAGCGGAGGCGGCCGGCGTCGATCCCCGCCAGATCGCGCTCGGCCGCGTGCTTCTGGAGGAGCGCCGGCGACGAGCTGCGCAGGGCTAACCACATGAGCGCCCGAAGCTTGCGGCAAGCTTTGGAAAAGTCCCCTCGTCATCAACGATTTTTCTTGACAAGCGCCTGCCATTTTGTTAGTCTTTTTGCATTCAATCGCGCGGAACCGGAAACGGTCCGCGCGTTTTGTTTTTATGGGCCGTTCCCCCACCTCAATCCCTTGACCCCCCGGTGGTTCCGCTAACGACATCGACTCCTGAGCCGAGCTCCGACGGCGGCCGCTACGCGGAAACAGCGCGAAAACACGTGCTTTTTCTTCTCGCTCTCCCGGCGGCAGAGGGTCGGGGTAGGGGGCGCCTTCTCCTGCTCAGCGAGTCACACGATCTCGTTCATTTCCAACCCCTCATCCTGACCTCTCCCCCGCCGGGGAAGAGGGGATACGAAGGCGCCCGAACGAGCCGGAGCGACGTTTAGAATCCGTTCCCCATGCCCGAAGCCTCTCGCAAGCTCTACCTGATCGACGCGATGTCCAATATCCATCGCGCCTATCATGCTATCCAGCGGCTCTCGACGTCCGCGGGACGGCCCACCAACGCCGTCTACGGGTTCGTCACGATGTTGCGCAAGATGCTGCGCGAGCACGGCCCTGACTACGTGGTCGTCGCGTGGGACGGACCGGAACGCACGCTGCGCCATGAGGCATATGCCCAGTACAAGGCTAACCGCGCTCCCATGCAGGACGACCTCGCCGTCCAGCTTCCTCACATCCGTCGGGTTCTGGATGCTTACAAGATTCCGATCCTGGAGCTGCCCGGATTCGAAGCTGACGACGTGATCGGCACGCTCGCCTCGCACGGGGCCGAGGCCGGGTTCGACGTGGTCATCGTGACGGCCGACAAGGACATGCTCCAGCTCGTTCGACCGGGAGTTCGCGTCTTCCATACGGGGCGTGAAGTTTTCTTAGACGACTCGGGTGTCGTGGATTTCTTCGGAGTCAGCCCGGGGCAAGTCGCCGACGTCCTGGCCTTGATGGGGGACAGCGTCGACAACATACCCGGCGTTCCGGGTGTGGGCGCGGTCACGGCCAAGAAGTGGATCTCGACCTACGGAAGCTTGAGCGCGCTGCTCGAGAAGGCGGGTGAGATCAAGGGAAAGGTGGGCGAGAGCCTGCGGGCCCACCAGGAGGACGCTCTGCTCTCCCGGCGCCTCGTCGAGATTCCCACGGACCTGGCGGTCGGATTCACGCCGGATGAGTGGAAGTATTCCGCGCCGGACGCGGCGCGCCTGAAGGAAATCTTCGTCGAGCTCGAGTTTCACTCGCTCGCCGCGGAAATTGCCGGCGAGACGGCCTCCGCGCCGGAGATCGCCTCGCGGCGGCTCGACGCGAGCGAGGACTTTTCGCTGCGGACGGAGGGGCGCCTGGGCGTGGCGCTTCTGACCCGCGGCGATCGAGCCCTGCTCGCGGTTTCCGACGGAACTCGGGTCGAGATCGCCGAGGACGGCCGTGACGCGATTCTCCGGCGGTGGACCGGAATCGACGCGCCGGACACCCGCATCGCGATCGCAGACGCCAAGCCGCTCGACGCCTTTCTCGGAAGCGCGGGCAAGGCCCTCGCCTCGGACGTTCTGGACGTCTGCCTCGCCCATTACATGCTCTTCCCGGGCGTCGCCTCGTCGGATTTCGAGCCCCTGGCGTTCCAGCGGTTGGGCCAGCGGGTCACGGCCGACAAGGAGGCGGGGGTGACCGGCGGTTGCTTGCCCCCTCTCGCCGCGGGAGAGGGCCCGAGTGAGGGACGTCTCCTTCCCGAGTCTTTCGCGACTGACTCGGCGGACCAGTGGCTCGCCGAGCGGGCGGCGGGCTCCGTCTCTCTCGCCGCGGAGCTCGAGAGGGAGCTCGCGCGGCGGCCGCAGCTCGAGAAGATCTATCGCGAGATCGAGCGCCCCTTGACTCCCGTGCTCGCGCGAATGGAGACGGCGGGCGTCGCCATCGACGTCGGATATCTCAACGAGATGTCTGTGCGTATGGAGAACGACCTGCGGGCGCTGGAGCAGAAGATCTGGGCCGAGGCGGGCGAGGAGTTCAACATCAACTCCCCCGTCAAGCTGGGTCAGATCCTCTTTGAAAAACTTCAATACCCGAGCGGGAAAAAAACCGCCAAGACGAGATCCTCCTCGACGGGCGTCGAGGTTCTGAGCGAGCTGGCCGAGAAGGGTTATCCGCTTCCCCGGCTCGTCCTGGAGTTTCGCGAGATCTCCAAGCTGAAGGGAACCTACGTGGACGCATTGCCGTTGCTCGCCGATTCGGCCGGCCGCATCCACACTTCTTTCCGCCAGACAGTCGCCGCCACCGGGCGCCTCTCCTCTTCCGATCCGAACCTCCAGAACATTCCGATTCGAACCGCCGCGGGCCGGGAGATCCGGCGCGCGTTCATCGCCCCGCCCGGACTGCGGCTGGTCGTCGCCGACTATTCGCAGATCGAGCTGCGCATCCTGGCTCATCTCTCAGGCGACGAGGCTCTGATCGCGGCATTCGCCGAGGGTCAGGACATCCACCGCGCGACCGCGGCTCGAATCTTCGGAGTCTCGCCGGACCTGGTTTCGTCGGAGATGCGCAACGCGGCAAAGCGGATCAACTTCGCTCTTCTCTACGGCATGGCCGCTTTCACGCTCGGAAAGGATCTGGGAGTCTCGACTTCCGAGGCCAAGGCGTACATCGAGTCCTACTTCAACCAGTTCCCGCGGGTTCGAGCGTGCCTGGATGGAATCCTCGAGCAGGCACGGCGCACCCGCGAGGTCTCGACCATCTTCGGACGCATCCGTCCGATCCCCGACATCGCCGCCTCCAACCCCAACGTGCGCGGAAACGCGGAGCGCATGGCCCTGAACGCTCCGTTTCAGGGATCCGCGGCGGACATCATCAAAGTCGCGATGGTGCGCCTGGACCAGGCCCTCTCGCAGCGCGGCCTCGCGGCTCGGCTGCTCCTGCAGGTGCATGACGAGCTCGTGCTCGAGGCGCCGGAAGGGGAGGTGGAGGCCGTTCGAGATCTCGTTGCGTCGGTCATGGAGGGAGCCGCGGCCCTGAGCGTCCGTCTGGACGTCCAGGTCGGAGCCGGACAGAACTGGCTGGAAGCCAAGTAAGACCCAAGTTTTCAGTTCTCAGTTTTCAGTTCTCTGTTTCCAACCGCCCGGCAAGAGCCAAGTTTTAGAGAGCCGAACAACTGAGAGCTCAAAACTGACAACTGACAACTGATAACTGAAGACTCGTCTTCGCTATACTTCCGCGGACCCATGAAATCTCGGCTCTGGTTACGTTTCGCGCTCGTCTGCGGCTGGACTGCATTTGCGACCCTCGGGGCGCAGACGACGCCCGGCCCGGCGCCTGCGCCGGCGGGGATGGCACCGCCGCCGGGAGTGACCCCGGCGAGAATCATGGACACGCACCCGGTCACCACTCTGACCCTGCCCACTGATAACCCTTTCGGAACGAACGTCGAGGCGCCCGCTGCTCCGCCGCCCAAACCCGTTTTCAACGAGTTCGTTGTCTCCGTCCCTGTCTTCGCCGCCATGCGCGTCGACCGGACGGGAAAGGTCACGCAATCCCGGCGAATTCGCGATCCGATTCCGTCGCTCGCGGCCGACACCAAGAAATCCTTCGATCGATGGGTCTTCGATCCCGCCCGGCGAGCGGGTCAACCCGTGGAAACCTGGTCGGCGATGCGCGTCGATCTCGCGGTCGCCGTCCGCGCGCCGAAGATCGAGCAGATCGCGTTGACCCCGGTGACTCCGTCGACGCCGATTCCACCTCCGATGGAGTGGGGAACGGATGCGGCCTGGTACGAGAGCTTGAAACCCGCGCCGATCACCGACGGAGCCGTGCCCGTCGAGGCGCTCGACACGCTGGCGAACCCGAAAAAGACCCCCTGGTACGCCGACTCCTTCAAGGGTCCCTTCTCCTGCCGCCTCTGGGTCAAGGTCTCCGCGGCCGGCCGCATCGAAAAGGTCGTCCCGATCCAGATCACCGATCCTGTCCTGATCGCCTATTTTCGCCACGAGCTCCCGACGCTCCCGATGCGGCCCGCAAGGACGAAAGGGCAGGCCGCCGATTCCTGGAACGAGCTGGCGATGTCGGGAACGGCGAGCTACTCGATCGAGGTCAAGCAGATCCTGAATCTGCGTAAGTCGCTTGGGGGAAGTAGCTAGGAGTTCTCAGTTCTCAGTTTTCAGTTTTCAGTTCCGATAGGACAATACATATATCTTCAACTGATAACTGATCACTGATAACTGATCACTGATCACTACCCAACGATCTCTCTTTTGTCCCCAACCCGTCGTGTGACCTTCGTCGCATCGAGGTGCTCGAGAAGCGGGATCGCCAGACGCCTCGTCAAACCGAACATGGCCTTGAACTCCGCGACGTCGAGGGATTTCTTCCCCGAGGCTCGCAGGCGGGAGATCACGCCGTCGACGGCGCCGCGGGAAATGAGCCAGCCGCCCGGCAGCCGCACGAGCAGGCCCTTCTTGGCGAGGTAGCCGGCGAGCCCCTCGACGACTTTCTGCTTGTGACCCACTTCCGCCGCCACGTCGCCGATGGACGGAGGGTCGAGTCCCCGCCGGGCAAAAGCGTGCGCGATCTTCTCGGACAGATCCCGATCGGCCCCCGCCAGGTCCTCCCGGCCGGGAAGCCGCGCTTCCTCACCGACCACGATGTAGGTTCCGCGCGCGACCAGAGCGCCCTCGATCACCTCGGCCCAGCGCGGGTCGGCTGCCGGCAGCAGTCGAGCCAGGAGTGTGCCGCGGGGCGCGCCGACTGACCCGGCGGCCTGCGATGTGTAGTGGAGGATGGCTTCGCGCGCGGCCTCCGCGAGACGGTCGAGCGAAGCCTTCGCCAGATAACGATCCGGTGAGCGCCGCAGCGCGAGGATACGACCGTCTGCAATCGGGCCGGTCAGGGCGGACCGAACTTCCTCGCGCGGCACTCCGGCTCGCGCCGCCAGCTCTTCTTCCCCAGCTCCGCTCTCGCGAGCCTGCTCGATCCAGAGTCCGAGCTTTTCGGAGAGCCCGGATTCCAACCGGTCGAGCCAGCCGAGAGCTTCGGGAAGCATCCGCCGGGAAATTCGGGGCAAAAGCGGATCCAACAGAACCCCGCCGCCGATCGTCTCGACTGGAGAGAGCCTTCTCACGACGAAACGGTCGCCCGGAATCGCCGCGATCGGATCGGAGAGCCGCAGCTGAACCCGGCCGCTCTCGGCCGGAGCGAGAGTCCCGCCGTCCAAGACGCGCACGCGAGCCTGGGTTTCCGCCGAGAAGTGATGAAAGGAAACGCGGTCTCCGCTCTTCAAACGAGGGGCGTCGGGAAGAAGCTCCAGGCGTGCCGTCACGAGTGAAGTTGTCGCGAACGCGGCCGGCGCGGCCAGCACGAGACCTCGTTTCAAATCGGAGAGATCGACGCCGGCGAGATTGGCGCTGACCCGCTCGCCGGCCCGCGCCTGCGCCGTCTCCTGCCCATGGACTTCCAACCGCCGGACGCGGACCGGCAGGCGAGCGGGCAAGAGCTCCAGCTTCTGGTCCTTCGCGAGCGTTCCGGAGACGAGGCTTCCCGTCACGACGGGACCGAAGCCCGCGATCGAAAACGCACGATCGATGGGGAGTCGCACGGCCTGCTTTTCGCGGAGAGCGGCCTCGTCGCCACCGGCGAGGCGGACGAGCGCCTTTTTCAATGCCTCCAGCCCCTCTCCCGTTCGAGCGGAGACAGGCAGGATGGGAGCCTGCGCCAGGAACGAGCCCGCGACGAGCTCTCGTACGTCCGAAACGGTCACCTGCACGAGATCCGCCTCCGCGCGATCGGTCTTGGTCACCGCGACCACGCCGCGGTCGATTCCGAGCAGCCGCACGATCTCGAAATGTTCCCGCGTCTGGGGCATGACCGACTCGTCTGCCGCCACGACTAAGAGAACCGCGTCGATCCCTCCCGCGCCGGCGAGCATGTTCTTGACGAACCGCTCGTGCCCGGGTACATCGACAAACGAAAGGCGCACCTCCTCCCACTCGGCATGCGCGAAACCCAGATCGATCGTGATCCCGCGCTTCTTCTCCTCGGGCAGGCGATCAGCGTCGATGCCTGTCAGGGCTTTCACGAGCGCCGTCTTGCCATGGTCGATGTGCCCGGCCGTGCCGATCAGGAAGCGCTTCACGGCAAGAGGCTACAGCGGGAGAGGCGCTGGGCGTTAGGCGCTGGGCGCTGGGCGGGGAAGGAGACCGATTTCGTCTTCGCCAAGCGCCTCTCGCCCAGCGCCCAGCGCCCATTTCCCGGTGATAGCCTCCCTCGCATGCTTTCCCGCATCGAAGAAGACGTGAAATCCGCAATGAAGGCCGGGGATAAGAGGCGGGTTTCGACTCTCCGGCTGCTGCTCTCCGCGTTGAAGAACGAAAAAATCCGAGAACAGCGAGCGCTCACCAACGAAGAGATCGAAGCGGCTATTCGGCGGGCGGTCAAACAACGCAAGGAAGCGATCGAGCAGTACGAGCGGGGCGGCCGCGCGGATCTGGTGGAGGCCGAACGGGAGGAGCTCGCGATCCTGGAAGGCTATCTTCCGCAAGCCCTGTCGCAAGCCGACCTCGAGCAGGTCCTGCGCGCGATCATCGCGGAAAAGGGATTTTCTTCCTCCAAAGACGTCGGCGCGCTGATGAAGGAAGTCATGGCCCGGCACCGCGCGCACGTCGACGGGAAGCGGGCGCAGGAGATGGCCCGAGCTCTCCTTCCGTGACGTCGGATCCCGCACCCCCGGGCGGTCCCCGTCAAGAGATCGAGATCAAGCTTCCCTGCGAAGACCTGGCGCGCGTGCGGGAGCGCCTTCGCGCCCTAGGCGCGCGGAACGTCTCGGATCTTCACTTCGAGGCCAACGAGCTCTATGACGACGCGCCCGGGCGGCTGTCCCGTTCCGGCTCGACGCTGCGGGTTCGCAGGGCGGGCGGCGAGACGATCCTGACCTACAAGGGGCCGGCGCGACTCGAGGACGGGATCAAGCAGCGGGTGGAGCGAGAGACGCGCGTCTCGGACGCCGAGGAGATCGAAGCGATCCTCGAGGCGCTCGGTCTCTCTCCCCGGTTCCGCTACGAGAAGAGGCGGGAGGAGTGGAGGCTCGACTCTGCCTTGGTCGCCCTGGACGAAACTCCCATCGGGAACTACGTCGAGATCGAAGGAGACCCTTCTGAGATCCGGCGTGTGGTCGTCGCGCTCGATCTGGACTTCGCTTCCGCGGTTCCTTACTCCTACGCGAAGCTCTACGCGATGCGGCGCAGGGAGGAGCCGGGGCTGCCGGAGGATATGGTCTTCGAGAGCCGGGACTCGGGACTCGGGACTCGGGACTCGAAAGAGTGAACGTGACGAGAATCGACGCCTTCGATCACTTCGCGACCGAGTCCCCAGTTCCGAGTCCCGAGTCCCGTCCTACGTGAAGGCCTTCCTCCTCGCGGCGGGTCGGGGCGAGCGCTTCCGGCCGGTGACCGAGCGCATTCCCAAGGCTCTTCTGCCTTTCTTGAACGTCGCGCTGGCGCGAGCGCACCTCTCACGGCTTGCGAGCCAGGGAATCCGCGAAGCGGGCGTCAATCTCCATCATCTCGGCGACGAAATCCAACGCGATCTTCGCGATCGCGCGATGGATCTCCCCAAGCTGGAGTTCTTCCGCGAGGATCCGATCCTGGGAACCGCCGGAGCTTTGAAGAATGCCGCCGCCTGGCTCGGTCCGGAAGACTTCCTCGTCGTCAACTGCGATGCCGCGATCGAGCTCGACCTTGCCCGGTTGTGGCAGGCACACGCCGCAAGTGGTCGGGGTGCGACACTGCTCACCGTCGAAAACCGAGCGCCCGAGCGATACACGCCTCTTCAGACCGAAGGGGACATCATCACGGGCTTCGGGGGCGAGAGCTCGCGTCCCTTTCTCTACACCGGTGTCTGCGTTCTCTCGCCGCGGCTCCTGCCCCGTATCCCCGAAGGGGAAGCCTCGCTCGTGGCCGATGTCTGGCGCCCGATGCTCGCCAGCGGAGAGAAGATCGGCTACGTGCTCCACGAGGGTCCGTTCGCCGACCTCGGCCGACCGGGAGATTTCCTCCGCGCGTCGCTCGAAGCGCTCTCGCGCGGTGGCCCCTTCCCCTCCGGGGCCGGCGTCTTCGATAAACGGTCCCGCCTCCTCTCCCGCGGTCCGATCGCGCACTTCGCTGCGCAGTCGAGCGTCCTCGGCCGGATAACCGTAGGCGACGGCGCCCGGATCACCGAGAGTGCGCTCTTCGACGGAGTGGAAATCGGGCAGGGCGCGTCCCTCGAGCGGTGCCTCGTCGCCGCGGGCCGCGTGGCGCCGGATGCTCGCCACGCCGACGCGCTCCTCTGGCCCGGGCCCGATGGAGTCGCTCGACCGCAACCTCTGGAGCCGAGCATTCAGGGTTTCCATTCGACCTCCCCGCGCCGGTAGAAGAGAGTGCGAATCTTCGCCGAGCGCCCATAGACCCGAACCACGGCCATCCGATCGTGCCCGTCCCAGAGGAACACCGAACCGGGAGTCGACTCGCCGACCGGAGAGAAGGAGCAAATGTTGGAATTGTTGAAACGAATCGGGTCATTCAAACGATCCAGAGGACGCCTTGGATCCGAAGGATCCGGCACGGGCGTCTCCGTGAGAATCCCAGGGAACACGTCGTTGCGTTGCCAGGGATAGACGATGCCCAGGGGGCGATCGATTCCGCGGGTGATCTCCGCCGTCCGGATTCCATTACCGTTCCCGTCGCGATAGAGAGCCCACTCGTGTCGATCCCCATTCTTCTGGTACCGCACCCCCACGTACACACCCCGCCGAATCGCGTGGGCGCGGGCGATGACGAAGGCCGTCGCCACTTCGCCTGCTGCCGAGCGCACGGCCACGGAGGCACGCAATTGAAGGACTCCGGGCGCCGCGATGGCCAGGGCCGTCGTCCCGATCGCCAGAACGGCGAGTGCCTCGACGAGGGTCGCCCCGCGTGCGAAGAGGCGAGACCCGGAGCCGCGTAAGCGGCCCCGGGCGAGCGGCAGGGTTTTCGGGAGTGCGAAAGGACTCCCGATCGCGAAGCGATTCACCGTCCCTTGCTCGTCGAGGCGGTGGTGGAAGCGGTAGAAGCGGAGTGAGCGGCGTTTTTCTTGCCAGCCGAGCCTCCGCGGGTTCCCTTCGAGGAGACCTTCGTTGCCAGCGACGTGGGTCCGGAGAGGGCCACGTAGGGCTTGAGCTCCTTGAAGAGCTTCTCGCCCACGCCCTTGACCTCCATGAGCTCCTCGATCTGGCCGAACTGCCCGTGGGCCTTGCGGTATTCGACGATGCGATCGGCGAGCTTCGCGCCGACACGCGGGAGATTGGTTAGCTGCGAGGAAGAGGCCTGATTGATGTTGATCTTCTTTCCGGACGCCTCGGCCGTCTCCGCGGCGCGCGCGGAAACCGCGGCGAGAAGCGCCAGGGTTGCCAGGATCGCGTAACGAGGGATGTGAACTTTCATCTCGTACTCCTGTATTGAGGTTCTGCTGGTGTTTGTGCTTGTGCCTGTGCTTGTGGTTGTGCTTGCGTTCGATTCGGGGTTTGTCCTCATCGGGTCATGTCGGTCAGGCGTTCTCCATCGGCACCTCCTTTCGTTGGAGGCGGACGAGAGGCGAGAGACATGCCGTAACGCTCGGAGCGAGGCAAACCACTCGGGTCACGGGACTTGTCGCCGGCGTTGGTGCGAACGGCGGGCCGCCACGCTGACGGGATCCCTTGGCAGCGCGGCCGGCGGATTCCGACAACCTCTTGCGATTCAGATCATTGCGTCGACTGACAAGATCTCTTCACACCCGCAAGAAGTGTTGACGCCCGGGGGATAGACTTCGCGCGCGATGAAGGGCCTGGAGGTCGTGGTCGGGGTCTCGGGAGCTTCGGGAGGACAGCTGGCGTGGCGGTTCGTGGAGCTTGCGGCTACGGCGCCCGAGCTGTCCCGGCTTCACCTGATTCTTTCGGACCCCGCCCTGCGCGTCGCGCGCAATGAGATCGACCCTTCGATCCTGGAGACCACCGACTGGCTCGAGCGACTCTCGATGCCCCGCAGCGCGAAGACGAAGATCGTTCTCCACGACAACCGTGACGTCGCCGCCTCGATCGCCTCCGGTTCCTATCCAACTTCGGGGATGGCAGTGATCCCATGCAGCGGAGGGACCCTGGGTGCGATCGCCAACGGGATCTCGCGCGATCTCTTGGGTCGCGCCGCGGAAGTGATGTTGAAGGAGCGGCGGCCCCTTCTTCTCGGCTTCCGGGAGTCCCCCTATTCGCTCGTCGCGATCGAGAACATGAGGCGCGCCACCCTGGCCGGCGCCGTCATGATTCCGCCGACCCCCGCGTTCTATATCGGCGCCGCTTCCATGGAGCGATTCCTGGACGCCTACTGCATACGGGCGGGCCGGTGGCTCGGCCTTACGATTCCCGGCGAGGACTACGGATGGAAGGGAGAGAAGCGGCCACGGCTCCGCACGCGGCCGTGAGAGAACGCCGATCGGCCATCCGGACGCTCGCGACGGCGCTCGAGATGATCAAGTTCTCTCACACGCTCTTTGCGCTTCCTTTCGCCTTGCTGGCGGCGGTTCTGGCCGCGCGCGGCTGGCCGTCCCTTTCGACGACTCTCAAGATCCTGCTCGCGATGGCCGGCGCCCGAAGCGCTGCGATGGCCCACAACCGGCTGGCCGATCGCATGATCGACGCCGCCAATCCCCGAACCGCGCAACGGGCGCTTCCGGCCGGCGCACTCTCGGTCCGTTTCACCGTCCTCTTCCTGATCGTGTCCGTCCTGGTCTTCCTCGCCGCCGCCGCGAGTCTCAACCGCCTGACTCTTCTTCTCTCGCCGATCGCGCTCGCGGTGCTGCTGACGTACGCGTATACGAAGCGATTCACCTGGCTCTCCCACCTGGTATTGGGTCTCTGCCTGGGAATTGCCCCGGTCGGAGCCTGGATCGCGGTGCGCGGCCGGATCGATCTCGTGCCCGTTCTCTTGGGGTTCGCTGTCCTGTTCTGGACGGCAGGATTCGACATCCTTTATGCGCTTCAGGACGAGTCCCACGATCGCTCGGTCGGCCTGCAATCCTTCCCGGCCCGGTGGGGAGCGCGGCGGGCGCTGCTGGTTTCGGCTCTTCTTCACGGATTGATGCTCCTTCTTCTCGTCAGTGTCTGGCGTCTTTCGGGAGGTGGAGGGCTCTTCGCTCTCGGAATCCTCGCCACGGCGGGGGCGCTCGTCTACCAGCATGCGATCGTCAAGCCGGGGGATCTCTCCCGAATCGACGCCGCGTTCTTCACCGCCAACGGCTTCGTTTCCGTCGCGCTCGCCGTCTTCGGGATCGCGGACGTGCTGACCAGGTAGCTGTCAGCTATCAGCAATGACGACCGTCTCTCCCGAAAAATAGTCGTAGGGCCGGCGGTCGAAACCGCCGAAGACCTCGACCGAGGAAAAGCCCGCGCGGAAGAGCAAGTGTTCGATCTCGTAACGGAAGAAGTAACGCATCCGCGTTGAGACCGAGTGACTCTCCGACGGAGAACCCGGCCGATGTCTTTCGTATCGGAAGGTGACATCCATGATCTGAGCGGCCGGGTCCCGGCGGACGGACGTCCAGCGAACGATCTCGTCTTCACCGTCGCGCCAGCGTGCCTCCTCGAATTCCTTTTCGTCGAAGATCGCGATTCGCTCGAGCTTCGGGGCGAAGACGTCGAATGCGAACTGGCCTCCCGGCGCGAGGTGCCGGCGCACGGCCCGAAGGCAGGAGAGCTGATCCGGGACTGTCAGAAGGTGCTGGAAGGACCGGAATGCGGAATAGATGAGAGAAAAGCGATCCGATCCGAGGTCGAAGTCCTCCATCGCTCCCGGCACCAGCCGCAGGTTTTCCGGTGGAGACTTGCGCGCAAGCTCTTCGAGCATCGCGTCGGAGCTGTCCAGGCCCGTGCAGGCGATTCCCTCTCTCGCGATCGGCAGAAGGACTCTTCCGCTGCCGCAGCCGAGCTCGAGCACCGGGCCCCCGGACGCCAGGGCGAGCGCGCGATAGAACTCCACGTCACCGGAGGGAGTCCGAAAGGTCTCGAAGGCGCTGTCGCAATGCCGCGCGCCCGTCGGGCCGTAGGCGTCCGCGTGCTGCATGGGGCGAGAATTCTACGCGCTAGAATTCAGCGCCAATGGCGATTCCTTCGGAAGGCGACGTCCAGCTCCGTCATGTGGCCATCGACGGACCCATCGGCGTGGGCAAGACGTCTTTAGTCGAGCTCCTGGCCCGGCGATTTCACGGGACACAGATTCTGGAGGATGTGGACAATCCGTTTCTGTCCGACTTCTACAAGAAGAAGACCGGTTCGGCCTTTCAAACCCAGCTCTTCTTCCTGCTCTCCCGCTACCAGCAACAGCGAGAGATCGCGCAGATCGACCTCTTTTCCAACCTCTTGATCGCGGACTACCACTTCCCCAAGGACAAGATCTTCGCGTGTCTGAACCTGGACGATTCGGAGTTGATGATTTATGACCGGCTCTACACGCTGCTTGCGGAATCGCTGCCCAAGCCGGACCTGGTGATCTACCTCCAGGGCTCTCTGGAGACCTGCATGAAGAGGGTCAAGAAGGCGGCGCGGTCGTTTGAAAAAGGAATGACGCCTGAATATCTGGCGCAGCTGATCGAGGCCTACAACTATTACTTCTACCACTACGAAGAAACGCCGCTTCTGGTCGTGGACACCAACGAGATCGATTTCGTCAACCGGCCGGCGGATTTCGACGATCTCGCCGCTCAGATCCAACGTGCCCGGAAGGGCGTCCAGTACTACGTGCC
>Ga0070698_100000100_pt1 | contig 69977 bp, 51 predicted proteins | sample KBSK1502metaG_FD_65477 | JGI IMG/M metagenome (GOLD analysis project Ga0070698, IMG submission 65477) | Corn, switchgrass and miscanthus rhizosphere microbial communities from Kellogg Biological Station, Michigan, USA - KBS K1-50-2 metaG | ecosystem: Host-associated > Plants > Roots >... | reverse complement strand
TGCTTACAAATCAGATTTTCCGAACTGTTTGTCTGAATTCTCTCGTTGACTATAGCATCCGGTCGCTACCGCTCCCGGTTCTGTACCGATGCCCGATTAGGCAAACTGACCCACTACCAACAGTTCGGTAGTTCCCTAATTCGCAGCGGGATAGTTCGCGGACAGCATGGAGTCGGTACAGGGAGCCTTTGCGTGAAATCTGTCCCTGCTCGATTTCAGTTCGCGCAAAGGCGCAAGTCCATGCCAAAGCCGCCAGCAAGACTAAAGTCAACTTCGTCGTTGCCTAATCCTGCCGCCCCATACAATCGCGGTCACAAGGGTCGTTACTGCCGCCGACAACAAACAGTACTGGCAGAAATGATGAATCACGAAGGCCTGTAGATAGAGCAGCCACAGAGTCATCAGAAACATTACGGTGACCAGAGCCGCCAGCAGCGGCCGGGCTAATTGATAACTAAACGCTACCAGGATCGCCAAACTGAAAACGCCGAAGTAGGCCAACGCGCCCAGCGCCGCCAGCGGCAGCGGGCCAATGTGCGAGTAAGCGCTGCTGAGGACTTCAGAGCAGCCGGAGACAATTGTGCAGCGCAGAGTCTGACCGGTCAGATGTTCTACGGTGAGATAAAGCGAGTCCGACAATCCGACTAACGACAGGAGGGCGACAACGAGGTATGACCAGGCAATTTTATTTTGAGATGCGACGGGCGAAACCTGGGCGCTCATTATTTCCCGGCCTCGCGCAGTGCTTGACGAATCATTTCGCGCAGGTTTTCAGGTTTCCAGTTGTCGCCCTTCGCTTCTTTGCCGTTAACAAAGAAGGTTGGGGTCGAGTTTATTCCCAAAGCATGAGATTTTTTTCCGTCCTGGAAAATGCGCTGGGCTACAGCTTCGCCATTTAGATCTTTCATGAATCGATCCGGATCCAATCCAATCTGTTTGGCATAGTCGACAAAGATTGGCGCCAGATCGATGGCGTCGATCCATTTCGCCTGGTTCTCATAAAGCTTGTCATGCATTTCCCAAAAACGATTTTGCAAGCCGGCGGCTTCCGCGGCCTGGGCCGCGATCAGAGCATGTTGGTGCATCGGCACCAACGGATTTTCACGGAAAATTACGCGCAGGTTCTCGCCGAACTCGCTTTCAATTTTCTTGAGTTCAGGGTAGTAGCCGCCGCAGGCGCCGCATTGAAAATCGGCGAACTCTTCGACGGTTACCGGGGCAGATGCGTTCCCGCGCACGTGTGGCGGTTCAGCGCCTGGCGGTATTGGTGCCAGATCGTTTGCGTTTGTGTTCTGCTTGTTTGCGTTCGCCGCCTGGCGCGACGATTTTATTAACATCCACGCGCCTCCCACGGCCGCGGCCAGAACGACGACGATAATCAGGAATGGTAGAAAACGTTTCATCTTGTTTGTGATGGCGCTGAATCTTAAAGCATCTTCATTGTCGCGGTCTGCTTAATTTCGATTTCGAATTCGCTATTCGATTGTGTAATCGACCGCCTTGCCCAGTTCGCCATTGATGTAAATTTCGACTCGATATTTGCCCTTTGGCCAGTCTCGGGGAAGACTGACATGCCCATCAACTCTGTCTTCGAGCGGCTTCGTCAGGTAATCAACAGTAATGAACGCACCGTTGTCAGCTCCTTGAACGTCAACTGCCTTCCAGACGAATTTCACCTTCGTGTCCACTTTGGCGATGTTGAGGTCGACTACACAGAATATCTTTCGGTCGCCGGGCGCGAAGCGGGTTGCCGGTTCACCCGGCTTGTCCTGATTCGCCTTGTCGGTCTTTGCCAGAGAGACTCCTTGGATGTAGACATCAGACTTCGCCGCCGCCGCGTTGTGACCTGAGTCTTCAGACGCGTATTTCCAGGTGCCGTCGGGCAGCAAAATCACTTCTTTGCCCGCGTCGGTGCGCGCGTGTATCGGCGACTGGCCCGCCGCAAGGCCAGCCAGCCCCATGACGATCAATAACACAAGGAGCAAACGGATCTTCATCGGAATCTCCTGCTTTCGGATGTCCGGTCCTACGTCGGCGCTGCTCTGCACGGATCGAGTGTGAATCAGAGTCACGCTATTCGATCGTAAACTGCGCGGTCTTGTCGAGCGCGCCGTTGATATATACCTCGACCTCGTACGAGCCCTTGGGCCAATCGGCTGTCCGGGTCAAGTGAGCGTGGACGATGTTTTCGAAAGAATTGGTAGAGTAATCGATCGACTTGAACTCTCCGCCCGGCTGTCCGGTTACATCGACGGCCTTCCAGCTAAATCTGACTGCGGTGCCCTTCTTGGCCTTGTTCAGGTTTATGACGCAGTGAATCGTCAGATCTCCCGGATCGAAAGTAGTGGTCGCGGTATCTTCCGGCTTTCCACCGCTGTCTTTGGACATCCGGATTTTGTCTATATAGACGTCGGCGTTGGCCGGCCTGGTCTTTGTTGTATTCGAATTCTTGTTGCTGTTGGAATTCGAGTTATTCGAGTTGTTACTGTTGTTGTTGTTCTTGCTGAGATTGCACGCGAGCACTGCAAACAGCACCAGCCCGGCGGCCAACCATCCTGAATGACGTTTCATCGATTCATTCCTTTCTGGGGGTGGAAACAGTTACCACAAACTAGTGGTGTCCAACTTTTTGTAAGACTTCCTTGGATCGTTCTTATCAAAGCGACAAAAAGCGCAAACCAGAATCGGACAAAATGGTGATCTGCGAGCAAGTTAACAACTTACGCTGTGTTTCACGCTGCGGCTGCCAGGGTTCCGGCCAGGGATCGAAAAAGGTCCCGGCCATCGCTGGATCCCAGCAGGTCTTCGCAGGCGCGTTCGGGGTGTGGCATCAGACCCATGACGTTACGCTCGCGGTTGCAGATGCCGGCAATGTTATCGCGCGAGCCATTCGGATTTGCGGCGTCAGTGGGCTGTCCGTCCCGGTCACAGTAGCGAAAAATGATCCGGTCTTCGCGACGCAATTCGTCCAGAGTAGCATCGTCGCAGACAAAGTTTCCGTCGGCGTGGGCAATCGGCATGCGCAGCACGCTGCCGGCTTTTAACTCATGCGTAAATGGCGTGTAGGCGCTTTCCACTCTCACGTTTACATGTTCGCAGATGAAATGTAAATCGCGATTTCGAATCAAGGCGCCCGGCAACAACCCCGCTTCACACAGGATTTGAAATCCATTGCAGATGCCCAGCACCAGATTACCTTTTGCGGCGAACCGCTGGAGTGAGTTCATGACCGGCGAAAAACGCGCCAGCGCGCCCGCCCGCAGGTAATCACCATAAGAGAAGCCTCCCGGGATGATGACCGCGTCGTAACTGCTCAGGTCGGTATCGCGGTGCCAGATAAAATCCACCGGTTGTCCCACGTGCTTTGAAATCACATGGTACGCGTCGTGATCGCAGTTCGAACCAGGAAAAACAATGACACCGAATTTCACTCTTCAATCTCCGTTAAGTGGCACAGACTTCAGTCTGTGATTCGTGTGGTGCGTTCACAGACTGAAGTCTGTGCCACTTTTCATTCTTCAATCTCCACGCGAAAGTCTTCGATGATCGGATTCGAGAGCACGTCATGAGCCATCCGCGTAGCTTCCTCGCGGGCTTGCGCAGCGGTCTGCGAACCGTCAATCGCGATCTCGAAGTATTTGCCCTGGCGGATATCGCTGATGCCGTTATAGCCAAGCAGCTCGATCGAATGCTTGATTGCCTTGCCCTGCGGATCGAGCACGCTCGGCTTCAGTGTTACGTAGACCTTGGCTTTCATTCAGTTGCGCTTTCCCGTGGGCCTGCGCCGATGCGACGGGTTCATTTTCGAGGTCGGAGTCCGGAACGCGGAATATTACGCCAAAACATTGCGTTTAGTGTAGTCAATATCATAGTATTTGCGCCGGTCGCTCGTTATCGTCTCTGCAAGAGGAACTTCAAAATGGCATCTCCATACCCAGAAGGTGGACCGCCGTCGGGCGCTCCCAGCGGCAAGACCAGTTTGGGTCTCGATTCAAATCTTGGGGCAGCTTTGTGCTATTGGGCCAATTTTCTCTGTTGCATTGGCTTGATTTTAGCAATCGTATTTCTGATTACCGAAAAAGAAAATCGCTTTGTGAAGTTCCATGCACTGCAATCGCTCTTTCTGGCAGGCGTGCAGATTGCGCTGTGTATTGTGATGGGCATTCTCACCGAGATTCTCGGCATTGTGCTTGGGATGATCCATATGGGCTGGCTGGCGTTTTTCCTTAACTGGGGGCTGGGACTCATTCTCTTTGTTATCTTTGCGATCATCTGGCTAATTGCCGGAATCAAAGCGTATGGCGGCCAATGGTATAAGCTTCCGCTCATCGGCGGCTTCGCCTGGAACATTGTTAACAAGTAGTCCGCAAACAACTGCAAACTGATAGAGGAGAAACTAAAAAATGGATACAGGTAAGTCAGCCCTCGGTCTTGATGGAAACCTTGCGGCCGCCCTCGGTTATCCGATCGGGATCCTGGCGCTTATTTCTCTGATCATGGAGAAAGAGAATCGCTTTGTGAAGTTTCATGCGTGGCAAGCGATCCTGCTCTACGCCGCATTGGTCGTCCTCTGGATCGCGCTGGTTATTCTCAGTGTCATCCTCGGAGTTATCGGTATAGCCGCAGGTGCGGCTGGAAGCGCGGGAGGCGCCTTGGGCAGTATCATTGGGTTACTTTTGTGGCTGGTGTGGATGGTTGTCTTTCTGGGCGGCCTGATTGCGATTATCCTGGGGGCCGTCAAGGCCTATGGCGGGAATTACTGGAAACTTCCAATCATCGGCAACATGGCTGAGAAGTTCGCGAACAAATAACGAAGATCTTTTTATTCCGTGCGGGCGGTGGCTGGCTTAATCAAGCATCCATTGCCCGTCTGCTTTTTCTCTCACCGAAACACTCGCGCAAAAACCTTTCCGACATTCCGCAGGTAAGTGCTCAACGAAAAGACTCCATCGATTTGCTCTTTGGATAAGTGAGCAGAGATGTCTTTGTCTGCCGCGGCCAGGGACTGAAGATCGCCGCCTTCATCCCAGGCCTTCATCGCATTGCGCTGCACCCATTCATAAGCTTGCTCGCGCGAGACACCGGCCTGCGTCAGCGTTAGCAGCAGTTGTCCACTGAAGATCGATCCGCGCGTGGCGGCGAGATTTTCGAGCATCCGTTCCGGGTAAACGACGAGGCCCTCGATCAGCCCAGCCATTTTTTGCAGCATGTAATCCGTCGCGATGCTCGAGTCCGGCAGGACGACGCGTTCGGCGGACGAATGCGAGATGTCGCGTTCGTGCCAGAGCGCTACGTTCTCCAGTCCCACGATGCTGTTGACGCGCACAACCCGGGCCATGCCGCAGATCCGTTCAGATAGGATTGGGTTGCGCTTGTGCGGCATGGCGCTCGAGCCCTTCTGGCCTTGCTTGAATTTCTCCTGGGCCTCGCGCACCTCGGTCCGCTGCCAATGACGAATCTGCAAAGCGAACTTGTCGAGCGACGACGCAATAACCGCGAGCGTGCAAAGGTATTCAGCGTAGTTGTCGCGTTGGATTATCTGCGTCGAGACCGGCGCAGCTTTGAGTCCCAACGCCGCGCACACTTTTTCTTCAACCTCCGGATCGAGGAGCGCAAAAGCGCCGACGGCCCCACTGATCTTGCCGACGGCCACTGACGCGCGCGCTTTTTTTAACCGCTCGCGGTTGCGACGCATCTCGTCGAACCAAAGCGCAAAGGTCAAACCGAACGAGGTCGGTTCAGCGTGAATGCCATGGGTTCGTCCTACTTGCGGCGTGTCCTTAAACTCAAACGCGCGGCGCTTGAGCACGTCGAGCAGCACGTCGATCTTCTTGAACAGAATGTCGCAGGCGTCGCGCAGCAAAAGCGCGTTGGCCGTATCGACAACGTCCGAAGAAGTAAGGCCATAGTGAACGAAGCGCGCGGCCTCTCCGATTGATTCGGCCAGGTTCGTGGTAAAGGCGATGACATCGTGGTCGGTCGTCTGCTCGATTTCGTTGATGCGTGCGACGGAAAATTTTGCACGGCGCTTGATTTGTTCCAGCGCGTCAACTGGAATCGTGCCCATCTCGGCATGGACTTCGCAGACCGCGATTTCCACGTCCAGCCATTTCTGGAACCTGGTCTGCTCCGACCAAAGTTCGCCCATTTCGGGTAGGGTGTATCGATCAATCATTCAGTTTTTATCCACAGATTACGCAGATTGCACAGATTCAAATAGACAAGAAGCATAGTAGTTCGTTTTTCAGCGCGCTGAGACCGGCAAAGATTTGATCGCCGCTTTAACTGATTGTGTCTTCCCAATCTGTGAAATCTGCGTAATCTGCGGATTCTCTATTTCAGTGCGTTTGAAGTTACGTAGTATCTCGCCAGGTACCATTGGCCGCCGCGTTCCAGCAGGGTGAAAGTTTCCATCCCGTTGGCTTGTTCGAAAGAAGTCTGATAAAGCACGACCACTGAATGTCCGGCGATCGGCGCAGTTGAAGTTTGCTCCTCGCGAATACTTTGCACGTCACGAGTGCGTACCTTCCCGAGCCGGTCGTGCAGCTTTTGAAAGGTCGCTTTCGATTCATCCAAAGTAGTGTCGTTGCGCCACTCGTCCGCAGCTTCATGATAGAGCTTCTCGTAGCGGCCCGCGTCGATGTCGGCGATTGATGAGTCCAGTACGGCTTGGGCGCCCGCAGGCATGCCGCTGCGGCGCACGCCCTGACTACACGCCGCACTGAGAAGCATAAGCAGGCCGATTCCGATTAACTCAAGCTGCCGCATCATAGTTCCTGAGCACCGAACCGCCGGCGATCGCAAGCGGGTAAAGAAGCAAGAGAATGCACCGCGGTAAGATCCAAGATGCTCATATCGAAAGCGAGCGGTTCCATACCTGCCGCTAAGGCGGCAAAGCCGCTCTTATCAAACCTCAATCCAGGCAGTCGGCTCTTTAGGAAATGAAAGCGTGATCTCTGTATCGCCTGCGAACAATGGCGAGCGCTCCTGCAAAGCGCTCTCAGCAGTAATCTTCGCCAGGTAGGGATTGTTCGCACGCTGCGACAGGTGCGCCAGAACAATGTGCCGCGCCTGGCCGTCAAAACCGTCGAGCAGCCACTCAGCCACGTCTTCATTCGACAAATGACCGAGGCGCGACAGAATCCGCTGCTTCAATTCCCAGGGGTAATTCTCCACTGTCTTGAGCATGTCGCGGCTGTGATTTGATTCGATCACGATCGCCGCGCAGCCACGAAGTCGCTCGGTAACCAGGGTCGTAATGTGACCGAAATCCATCAGGGTCGCGATCTTGACGCCTTCGTGCGTGGCCGTGAATCCAAAGTTGTCAACGGCATCGTGCGGCACCGTGAATGGATGAAAGTCGATGTCGCCAATGCGAAAGTCTCGGCCCGAATCGATCTCGACCATGCGATCGCGCAAGGCATCCGACCGGCGGCGCGGTTCATCATTCGCGACATTCCGCCGTTCAGAGACATAAGCGTCGCGCGTCTTGGCTGACATGAAGATCGGACAGTCGAGATCCTTGATCAGCACGCGCAATCCGCCGGCGTGATCGCCATGTTCGTGCGTGATCAGAATGCCATCAAGGGAGTTCGCGTCTTCGCCCAACATGGCCATGCGACGCACAGTTTCCCGGGCGCTGAGGCCTGCGTCGACCAGCACGCGGGTGCCGTTCGCGACGAGCAGAACCGAGTTACCGGTTGAGCCGCTGCCAAGTACTGAGATCTTCATAAGTGATCTGTTCGATAAAACTATTTCGACTGCGTAGTGAGGTCAGTACCACCTGCGTGAGCGGGTGGGATCATCGGTCAATCTGGAGTGTTTGACCCACCCGCTCACGCAGGTGGTACTGACCTCATTCTCGCCCGATTCAAATTTCCAAACGCGCGCGATCGACAGCGAATCCATTCAAGTTACCCAAAGCTCCCAGAGCCAGCGTTGGGGTAGTAAAGCAACTCTGCGCCACTCGCTGCGCATCTTCAGGAGTGACTGCTTCAATACGCTTGATGATCTCGTCTGGCGAAATGCGCCGTCCGTGAATAATCTCCTGCCGCGCCAGCGCGCCGACGCGCGAGCTGGACGATTCCAGACTCAACAGGACTGAAGCCAGCGCCTGTTCCTTGGCCAGTTGTAACTCGTCTTCACCGACTGGCTCGTGAACCGCGCGCCGCAGTTCCTGTAGCGACAGATCAAGCACCTGATCGAGATGCGCCGGCGAAGTGCCCGCATAAATCGTGAACATTCCAATGTCCGTGTAAGTGTTTCCACCCGCGCCGATCGAGTATGCCAGCCCGCGCTCTTCCCGGATTGACTGCCACAAACGGCTGGATGTGCCGCCGCCGATTACTGTTCCCAGCATGCTGGCTGCGTAACGATCTTCGCTCCTCGCCGCAGGCCAGGGCGAAGCGATGATTAGGTGCGCCTGCTCGAGTTCAGACTTGCGCTCGATCAAAATCGGCGCGGCGGTCTCAGGAGAAAAAGCGACGGCCGACTCAGCTTCCGTTTCGTTGCTGCCATTGCCGAAAGTTTTCGCCGCCAGCTCAGCGAGCTGCTCGTGCGCGACGTTCCCGGCCGCGGCGACCACCAGATTGCGCGGCGAGTAAGCCACGGAATGAAAACCCGCAGTGATGGCCCGATCGAATGACGAGACGGTCTCTTCAGTTCCTTCAATCGGCCGCCCCAGGGAATGGCCGGGAAAATATGCGGCGTGAAAAAGTTCGTTCAGCAGTTCGTCCGGCGTGTCCCCGATCATCTTCATCTCTTCGATGATCACTCCCTGTTCGCGCGTTAGATCGTCGGGGTCAAAGCGGGGATTGGCCAGCATGTCAGCGATCAGATCAAAAGCCAAAGGCAACGCCGTGTCGACAACCTTAAGCGCAAAGCCGGTGATTTCATGAGAGGTGTACGCATCAAGTTGGCCGCCCAGGCGGTCAGATTCCGTGGCGATCTGTCGCGCTGAGCGACGGGCGGTGCCTTTAAATAAAGCGTGTTCGATGAAATGGGAAATCCCGTTCAGAGCCGGCGTTTCGTGCCGCGATCCGCGCCGCACCCAGATGCCCAAACTGACCGAGCGCAGGCCCGGCATGTGTTCGGTGAGAATTGTAAGTCCATTGGCGAGGCGGGTAGTTTGAACTTGATCAATCATAATGCTGATTACTAAAAAGCGACTTGTTCGGGTTCGAACACCCATCGTAACACGTAGAAAAGACCCGGCAAAATAGGTCTCATATGTGGGGCGAAAGCTTGACACGAGTCCGGACAATGGCTAAGAATTACACCATTCAAACGGGTGATAGTCTCCCTTGCCCGGCGGAATGAGGATCGGAACACGAGATTCCGAACGGCCGCTCAGGCATCTGAACGAAGCAAATTGAGAATCGAACGAGAGTGATACTGCTATCCGGTTTTCGTTCCAGCGCCCAGCCTTGCAGATCCGCGCGAGGTTAGCCCGGAGGTTCGACCCAGATGAAAACAGTCTTCAGATTTACCACGCCGCTACTGGTCCTGGCTGTTGTCTTTGCGATAACGGGGTCGGCCGAAGGCAAGGGTGTCCGGGGTCTGGCTACCATTACCGGCACAGTTCGAGACAACAAGGGTCTGCCTTTGGCGGGCGCCGTGATTCAATTGATTCGCGAGGGCGCAAACCAACTCGTCAAACAGACAAGCACGGCAGCCGATGGAAGTTTTTCCGCCCGCATCCCCGCGGGGCGTTACTCTCTAAAAGCAATGGCTGTCGGTTTCAGCGAGGTCCTCTTCTCGTCAGTGCAGGTCAGCGCCTCGGCAGAAATTGCCTATCGCTTTAATCTGGAGCCTGCTCATTCGGGCAGGAGTTTGGTGGATCAACGCCGGGATCGTGACAACGTCAAGTGGGGTTTGCGCGCGATCCAGGGCCGCCGCTCGATCTTCCAGGCCAACGAAGGTGACGACGCCACGATTGCCGCCGCGGAAAACTCCGAAGCGGGAGCAAATGAAAACCCTGAAGTAACTGAAAGCGCGCGCCCGAATGACCGCAGCCGAGCTCGTACACAGGGAGTCTTCGAGACTTACTTTGCAAGTTCTTCAAATCCGTTTACCTCATCTTACGAGGGCCTTAATTTTGCCGTTGCTCTTCCCGCATCTGAGCGCATCGACCTCATCTTTGCCGGCCAGACAGGGGTCGGCTCGAACGCGCCGCAAAGATTCGAGACCAGCGCGCGCGTGCGCGTCAACAGCCATCATCGCGTAAACCTAACCGGCGCAGCCGCGAGCTTACCGATGTGGACGCCCGGTGGCGGGCCAGATAGCAGACGTGCGCTGGGACAAATGTCCGTGCGCGCAGTTGATGAATGGATTGTCCGTGATGGCGTCGTGGTCGTGCTCGGAATTGATTACTCTCGCTTCCTGGGAGCCGGGAACGGGGCGGCGATTAGTCCACGTCTCGGAATTCAGTTTGACGCCAATGCGCGCACCCGCGTGAAGGCGAGTTTTGCTCAGGACGGAACCGAGACCCCGCAAAGCTCCGCGAGTTTTGAAGCAGGCGATGTGATCTTCAAGCAGCCGACTGCGCAGCCAATTGCGTTCGTCGGTGGGCGCGCTGTCATGGGACAGAGTCGGCGCCTTGAATTCGGAGTTGAGCGCGTCCTTGATAATCGATCCCGTGTCGAAGCTACAGCTTTTGTGGACATGACCAGCGGTCGCGGCATCGGTTTGATGGCCACGCCCGTCTCTGCTTTCTCGGGCGAGAACGCCGCCGCAATGCTCAGCGTTACTAACCAGGAAGGATCGGCCAGGGGCATGCGCGTAGTTTATTCGCGCCGGCTCAATCGGGTATGGAACGCGTCCGCGGGTTACTCGTTCGGCCGCGGTCAGAAGCTTTCGCAAAATGGCATCACCAACCCTGCGGAGCTTTTCAATAATGGTTCTTTCCAGAGTGGCGCCGTGCAGGTTGCCGGAGATTGGTCCACCGGCACTCACGTGCAGACTGTATTTCGCTTTTCGCCTCAGGCGACCGTGTTCGCCATCGATCCTTTCGCTGGCCGGTTAGCGGTTTATGATCCGTCGCTCAGTATCCAGGTGACCCAGGATCTGCCAACGTTCGGATTACCGGTTCGGGCTCAGGCTGTTATCGACGCCCGCAATCTGCTGGACTTCCAATCGCGAACCAGCAACGGCGATACGGTGCTTGAAGTTTGCCCGATCGGCCGCTCAGTTCGCGGAGGAATTTCGGTGAGGTTCTGAGCCCGAAGGCGGCACGATCCTTCGGCCTGTCGTTCCCGCCATCTTCAGTTCAAGGTTCCCAGTTTTCTCCAAAATCTCGGACGAGTACGAAAACATGGACGTGCCTGCGCACTTATCGTAGCGTCTTGAATTTCTGAGCAGCCGAAGACTGCCGGGCAGGGGCTCAATACATTGTGTTCAGTTGGCACCCAACTCACCTCGAGGCATTAGTTTCCGTTGGAACATCGGTTGCCTTAATTTGTGTGTTCTTGTGTGTTTAGATCGGCGGTCGTAACGGCGCGGTTAAGAAATGATGGAGCAGACGCTTCAAGTAGTCGAAACGAATTAAGATGAAAGGTTCAGTACTGACAGGCAAAACATTGTTGCTGCTAATCGCAGCGGCCTTGTTGTTTATTGCCGGCGCAGTGAACTTTCAGCAGCGCCTGAGAAGTCAACCACCGCCGTGGGATGGCGTAACCTGGGTTGATACTTCGCAGGGCGTGGTCGCAAAAACCGTCGAGCCGGGCTCTGCCGCCGCCCGCGCGCAAGTGAACCCGGGCGATCATCTGATCGCGGTGAGCAGAACCGGGGCCAAGTGTGAAGCAGTCACCAACGGACCGAAATGTGAACCGATAGATGCGGCAAGATATGTGCAAATCTATCTGGAAGACGCTCGGGTCGGCGGCGAGATTCACTACTTGATCGAGCGTCCGTCGTATCCGGTAGAAACGCGATTCTACTACGCCGATCTCGATCACCTGGGGTTCATTTCAAACTGGTCGGCACGCGATCTCTATATCAACCTGATCGGGCTGGTGTACCTGTTCGCCGGTTTGTTCGCGATCTTCAAACAGGGTGGGCGATCGCCTTTCGTGTTGCACTTCGCCTCACTTTGCCTGGCGGCTTTCGTCTTTCATTTCTACACACCGATCGGAACATATAAAGACCTTGATTTGGCGATTGCCTTCCTGCGCAGCGCGGGCCTGATCATGTTTGCGCCACTGTTCCTCCATTTCAGCGCTATTTACCCGGTTCGTTATCACCTGTTTGAGGAGCGTCGCTGGCGCACCCTGCTGCTGTACATACCGGCGGCGTTGCTGCTGTGCGCCGCCACGGTCGTCTTCTTTCGCGATGAATTGGTCAAGGTATTTCCGAGCCGGCTGCTCTACTATTCGCTGAATTTGGCCGCCGGGTTTTACAAAGCGGCCTTCATTCAATTGACCATTGCGCTTCTGGCCAGCGCCGTTTTGCTAATCCGACGTTTTGTGATCAGCAAGAACACGGTAGCTCGGCAGCAATTGAAATGGGTGGTGTGGGGATCTGCGCTGGCAATCGCACCGTTCACGCTGCTCTATGCAACTGGATTTATTCTCGCTGAGAGTTCTAATCCTCTGAGTGACGTGGCCGTGGTGCCGCTGATTATGATCCCGCTCGCGTTGGGATACTCGGTGGTCCGCTATCGCTTGATGGACGTCGAATTGGTTGTGCGCCGCGCAGCTGTCTACGCTTTTACGACCCTCGCCATCGCGGTAGCGATCGGCGCGATCGTATATTTCGCCGGGCTTTATGCCTTAAGCGGCGACGTCGCCTCCACCGGGGACATTACCTTGCGCCTGATTCTTTCCGTGAGCGCGATGGCCTGCATCGTGATGATTGCGGCTCCGGTTAAGAACTTCATGCAGGAGCAGGTCGATCGGCTTTTCTACGGACAGCGTTATGACATGCGGCACAGTCTTTTGGATTTTGGCCGCACTATTTCGGCAACCACCGCACTCGATCCGCTGTTGGATTCACTGATCACACGATTGCGCCAGGTGATGAACGTCGAGCGCCTGGCGATCTTCCTTGAAGATCAGCAGGCGCCTTCGGGTTATCGTGTCGCCCGCACGGCCGGTCTGTCGGCGCCGATAACCGTGCCCGCGGACTTTCGCGAGATGATTCGTACGCGTTCGGCTGAGACCGGCGTGGTACGCGCGGACGATCTGGAATCATCGCCTGAAGGTGACGGTTATGTACGTCGCGCGCTGCATTATTACGTTCCCTGTGTGGTCCGCGGCCGGATGGTGGCCGTAATTGGGCTGGGCCGATCGGCCGATGGCGCGCTGCTCTCGTCCGAAGACGTCGAGATCCTGCGCACCGTTTCCGGCTACATTTCAATCGCGATTGAAAACAGTCTGCTCTATCAGGAACAGCAAACCCGCGCCGCGGAACTGGAAATTCTCAAAGAGTTCAACGAATCGATCGTCGAATCGATCAACGTGGGCTTGATGGCGGTCGATCTCAATGGATCGATCACCCGGCTTAACTCTGCGCTCGAGGAAATCTTCTCGCTGACCCGGGATGAAGCCATCGGCAAAAACGTCGAAGATCTTTTTGCCGAAGACTTCGCCGACACTTTGCAACAGGTTCTGGGACCGGATGGCTGGCACTTGCGGCAGACGCGGCAGATTTACAAGATGCACACGGCCACGCGCGCCGGCCGTTCGCTGGTGCTCAACATCGCGCTGGCTCCGCTCTGCGCTGATTCAGAAGAACAAACCGGGGCGCTGGTCGTGTTTGAAGATGTCACCCAGCGCCTGCACCTCGAAGAGCAACTGCAACAGCGCGAGAAACTTTCGTCGATTGGTTTGCTGGCCGCCGGCGTGGCCCACGAAGTGAACACGCCGCTGACCGGGGTTTCGTCTTACACGCAGATGCTGCTCAACATGTTGCCGGAAAACGATCCCAAGCACGCATTACTGCTCAAGGTGAGACGCCAGGCCGATCGAGCTACCGAGATCGTCAACAATCTTTTGAATTTTTCTCGTACCGGCAACGCCGCTGAATTTGGCGGCGTCGACATTCATCGCGTGCTGGACGACACGCTGCAACTGCTCGAACCGCAACTGCGCCGCAGCCAAATCGAAATTGTGCGCGATTATTCAGAGAACTTGCCGCCGGTTCATGGGAACTCGGTCAAGCTCCAGCAGGTTTTTACGAACCTGATCCTCAACGCGCGAGATTCAATCGCCAATGGCAACGGCCGCATTTCCCTGGCCACGCGCAAAGGAGAGGATGACAACTCGTTGCTGGTCGAAGTAGTTGACAGTGGAGTGGGCATCGCGCCCGATGACGTTGCGAAAATCTACGACCCATTCTTCACCACCAAAGGCGTCGGCCGGGGTACGGGCCTCGGCCTGGCCGTGACCTACGGCATTGTCCAGGAACATTCGGGACACATTAATGTCTCAAGCACGCCTGGAGTTGGCACAACCTTTCGCATCACGCTGCCCACCGGCGATCCGCGCGCGCGCCTACAGGCTGCGGCCCTGTAGTCCAAGGCTCACCATTAGCTTTTACTCATAGTTTCGGTAATAATCTCGCCCTCGCTCAGCTAAACTGTGAGCGTTTCTAACGGCTGATAGGAAAAAGCGGTGGCAAGTCACCGCCTGCTAAAATGGCTAGAAAAGGTTCAGTACTGGTCGTCGACGACGAGGAAATCATGCGTGATGTCCTCGAGACGGTGCTTTCCGCGGACGGCTATCGGGTCGATCTCGCGAAGACCGGCGAAGAAGGCCTGGACGCTTATACCAAGCGTTCGTACGATGCGGTCCTGCTCGATGTCTCGATGCCCGGCATCGGCGGTCTGCGCGCGCTGGAAGAGTTTCTAAAGCTCGACGCGGAAGCAGTGGTGGTAATGATTACCGCCTACGCGACATTCGACACGGCGATTGCGGCCTGGGAAAAGGGCGCGTTCGGCTGCATTCGCAAACCGTTTCTGAATGAAGACATCAGTGCCCGCGTAGCCGCCGGAGTTAAACGACGGCGCAAGGAAGAAGAACGGCGTTCACTGCGTCAGGCGATGAGCCGCGAAGTCGATCGGGGCGCCATGGTCGGCCGTTCGGACATCATGCAGGAAGTGTTTCGCCTGGTCGAACAAGTTGCGCCCGCGCGCTCGACCATCCTGATCACCGGCGAGAGCGGCACCGGCAAGGAACTGATCGCCAAAGCAATCCACGAATCCAGCCTGCGCGCCAATCGCGCGTTCGTGACGGTGAACACCTCGAACATTCCTTCGGAGTTACTCGAATCCGAACTGTTTGGTCACACGCGCGGCGCTTTTACGGGCGCGGTTGCCGCCAAGAAAGGGTACTTCGAAGTTGCCGATGGCGGTTCGATCTTTCTCGACGAGATTGGCGACATCCCACCCGAAACACAGGTGCGACTGTTGCGCGTGATTCAGGAGCGCGAGTTCACGCCACTCGGAGATACCAGTCCGCGGCGCGTCGACGTGCGCATCATCGCGGCAACCAACATCGATTTAAAGGAAGCTGTGCGACAGGGAATGTTTCGCGAAGATCTCTACTATCGACTGGCCGTCGTGCCGATCGAGTTACCGCCGTTGCGCGACCGGCGCCAGGATGTGCTGCCGCTGGCCCAGCACTTCATCCGCAAGTACAACGAAGAAAACGGCCGCCAGGTATCGGAACACATTGCGCCCGAAGTGCTCTCGCTGCTCGAGAATTATTCCTGGCCCGGCAATGTGCGCGAGTTGGAAAACGCGATCGAACGGGCCGTAGTAATCGCGCCCGGCGACGAGATCTCCAGAGAGTGCCTGCGTCCGGAAATCGCCGACCCGCAAGCGGCGCGCGCTGTCGTGCGGGAAGGATCGGGTGCTTCTTCCTCGATCGACGTGGGCCGCGGAGTCAATTTTTATGACGAAGTGCGGCGCTTTGAAATTGATCTTATCCGGCGTGCTTTAGATCAAACCGGCGGCCACCAATCGCGGGCCGCGCGCCTGCTGGGAATGAACCCCACCACCCTCAATTCAAAAATCAAGACCTACAACATCAATCTGCGGCCTTGAGATATTTCAAAGAGCCGGATCAGACTTCTCACTTTCCAATCGTGGACTTCAGATCCAGATTACGAATCAGGCGGTGAAGATTAGTCGGATGCAGACCGAGCCGCTTCGCAGCCTGCGTGTAGTTACCCTTGGCTTCCTCGAGGGCCTTGATCACGATTCGTTTCTTAGCCTGATTAAGCGCGTCACGATATCCGGCAATGGGTGCGGCGGTGGTGTCGCTTGTTTCGAAAATTGCCTCAGGCAAATCTTCAGGCACAATCATCTCGGTTGAACCAAGCACTAATGCGTGCTCGATCGCATTTTCCAATTCGCGCACGTTGCCGGGCCAGTCATAAGCGCGCAAGAGAGCGCGAGCCTCGGGAGAGATTCCCTGGATTTTCCGTCTGCATTTCTTGCTGTAAATCGACGAGAAATAGCTGGCGAGCAATTGAATGTCTTCCACGCGATCTCTCAGCAGTGGCATGGTCACCGAGACGACGTTCAAACGGTAATACAGATCCTGGCGAAAGCGGCCGTTAGCGACTGCTGCTTCGAGATTCTTGTTGGTTGCCGTCACAATGCGCACATCAACTTTAATCGGCCGCGTGCCGCCCACGCGTTCGAACTCCTGCTCCTGCAAGACGCGCAGCAACTTGGCTTGAATGGGCGCGGTGAGCTCGCCCACTTCGTCGAGAAACAATGTGCCGCCGTCAGCAATCTCGAGTTTGCCACGCTTCTGTGCGATGGCTCCGGTAAAGGCTCCTTTTTCGTGGCCGAACAATTCGCTTTCGAGCAGTGTTTCCGAAAGCGTCGCACCATTGATCGCGAGGAAAGGCTTCGCGGCGCGCGTACTGTTCAGATGAATGGCGCGCGCGGCTAACTCTTTTCCGGTGCCGCTCTCGCCGCGAATCAAAACCGTCGAATCTGTTGGCGCGACCTTGCCAATGAATTTATAGACGGCACGCATCAGAGCGCTCTCGCCTATCATCTGGTGTTCGAGGTGGATTTCTTTTTGCAGCCGGTGGTTTTCATCTTCCAACCACTCGATTCGTTTCGCATTTTCAAATGGAGCGGCCGCGATACCCGCAATCGCGGCGAGCAACTGCAAGTGATCTTCATCGAAACGCGCTGCCGCGTCACTGGTATCGAGATAAATGACGCCTAGCGGCTTGTCGAAGCCGATTAGTGGGACACACAGCACCGAGCACACGCGTGCTTCCGCCAGACTGGGTCTTTCGCCAAGACTGCTGCCCTCAAACAGATCATTGCTCAACAACGCTACGCCTTCGCGCAGAACCTGATTGGTAATCGTGCGACTTACCTTAAGGGAATCGTCCCGCCCCTTTGCCCTGTTCCAGCCATAAGTTGAGTCAAACTTGTCCTGGGTTCGATCGATTAAGAGAAAGGCTGCGCGCTCAGCCGGAATCACGTCCAGCATCGACTGCAACAGTTCCATTTGCAGGGTCGGAAGATCGCGAATCGAATTGATCGTAGTGCTGATCTGCAGGAGCGCATTCAAATTGCGAACGACTCGCGCGGGCTCAATAGCTCCCATGAGAAGACGACTACTTGAGTCTGGTAATTCGGCCAGCACCTTCTCTGGACGCAGATAGAACGCATCCTCTCTCCGCAACCGGATTGTGGATCGTGTAATCAAATTATTTTCGCCGGACTGGATGATTGGACGCGCTTCCGGCGTCGCTTCGTGCAGCAGAAAAAGCAAAACCACATCACCGACAGCAATCTGGTCGCCATGAGCCAGCGGATGCTCTTTCACCGGCACACCGTTGACGAAAGTGCCGTTGAAGCTTTCGAGATCGATGATGGTGAATTGCGGGTCCTCAGCTTCTAATTGCTCAAGCGCGTTTGCGGCAATCCGTTCTGGGAGCGCCCCAGCGCCCTCGTTGGTATGAACGGCTTCGGTATCACGCTTGATCAAACAATGCCGCCGCGAAACCGAAAGGTCGTTGAGGCAGACTGGATTAGATGCTTCGCGGCCAATCAGGATTTCGTCTTCGGTCAAAGCGAAGATCGTTCCTTTCAGACTTCCTGAAATGGCGATGAGTCTGGGGTCCATGGCGCGGAGAGGATATCAGAATTGACACTCAAATCATCAATATCGACACGGTATCCATTCGGAGTCCATTCCGTCACGAGAATCAGAAGTGGAAGCCGGTTAATGTAAACAGCCGAAATTAATTGGGCTGCTTTGCGTAAAATGAGTAGTTGAATCCTCATCCTTACGCTGTGGTACGACTTTAGCTATCCGTCAAGGCTGGATAGTTAGAAAGTTTTGTCACCCTCGAAGGAGAAAAGGCGTTGGGAATGCCTCCCAAGCTCATGACTTCTTCCACAGCCCCGGAGGTTAACATGCGCGAAAAGGTTAGTAGGATTCAAAGAACTCCCCGCCTCTTTTGTTGTCTAATATTGGTTTTGGTGGCGAGTTTCATTCTCGCTCCATCGAGCGGGTTCTTCTCGGCTTCGGCCAATCGGGTTTCGACCAGAAGATCGCACGCCGAAACCAATCAAAGAACTCAGCCGGCATCGCGCTCGTTGTCAGTGTCTACGTCAACTCCGGCGCCCACTCCAATTCCAACTTCAGCGCCCACTCCAGTTCCTGGTCCGAGCCCTTACGATATTTCGCCTTCGAGCAGTAAGCAGGGCAAGGATCCTGAGGTGATGTTGATTAGCAATCAATGCGTGCAGGATCTGTCAAAGGATCCACCGTCGACCAGCCCCCGAAATTCACTCAAAGATCTCGAGTTGTACGCACCTGAGGGCAGTGGTGTCAGAGTTACCAATTCCACTCCGACTGCCTGCCGGATCACGGCCCGATTGACGGTGGCTACGGATGCGCCCATCGGCGTTGTTAAGCTTTGGCTGATCGACAAGAAGACGCGAATTCCTCGCGAGACTGTCGACTTCACAGTCGCGGGCATTACCGCCGGTCCAATCCCACCGGGTCTGAATAACAAGGGTCAAGTGGACGTAATGTGGTCGGTATTACCCGATCAAGTGGTGCACGATAACTTCGGGGCCTCGGTGGCCACTGAATATTTTTGCATCGACGCGGTCATCGGAAACGACTCCGGGTATGACATCCAAATCGCAAGCATAGGTTTTACGCTCCCCAGTTTGTCTGCGAACAATCCTAAGGGTCCTCAATATAGAGTTCCCAATACCGGCTACCGTGTCGTTCGCGGCACGTTACAACGAAGGGAACAAATGTCGCCTCGAAACCTGATTCTGAACGGCATCAAGGTTGCTGGTCCTTTGCTTACCGGCTTTACACCGTTCTTTCACAACGCGGTGCACGCCACCAACTTCTCAGAGCTTATTAACATCATCAGTAACCCGCTGGAAAAAGGCTTTGAGTTAGCAGTTCCCGACACCGTGCCTTTCCAGGTCAATCGTCTTTCGGATCAAACCTTCAGGGATGACGTTTCCACCAGAACGGTGATCCCAAACAACATTCAAACGAGAATCACTACCTTCGTGCCAAAAGAGATACTTTTCCCCGGTTCAAAAGGGGGTTTTTTTAAGAGGCGCAAAGCCGCGCCGATGGTGAAAGTGCCCGGCTTCGGCGAGTTTGATCGCTCGCATCCGCAAGATGTTATGCGGCTGCTCGGCGATATCGTGATTATCGGCGAACAGATCGAACACGTTAATCGCATCCGCGTCGTTTCAACTGGTTTAGAGGCGCCGCGCACGGACACGTCGGTTTCGGGAAAAGTTACCGACGCCTGTAACCAGGGCGTGGGTGGAGTTACGATGACGATCAGCGCCGCCTCGGATTTCACTTCGAGAGAAGTCTCAACTTCGCCGGACGGAACTTACAGCTTCCCGAATGTTCCCGTCGGCCGTACCTACACCGTCGCTCCAGACCTGGAGCACATGACTTTCCATTTATCGAGTCCTGGCAGCGAAACATTTACGCTCAACGATTCCAAGACGAATCTCAATTTCGGAGCTGACTACGTGATCCTTCACATAGCCGGTAAAGTCACGGACAAGGATGGAAAAGGAATCGATGGGGCAACGGTGAAGATTACCGGAGAGCAAATAAAAGGACACGAGCCTGAACCGGTTACAACCACCGATACCGGCGAATTCTCATTCGACTTGTCCGTCTCTGATTCAAAGATACAGTTGCCGACAGCTAAATTTAAAGTCCTGGGAGTTTCGAGTGGCAAGGCGACTTTTGATTCTTCCGCGGAGAAGACCTGGGACTGCAACAATCGAAACGTGGATCTAAAAGCCGCGAAACCAACTCCGGCAGCAACGCCGAAGCCGTCCCCATCACCTTGAGGGTTCTTTCGGAAAATCGAATTTGCCGAAAACCCTTTACAGAAGGAGCCAACTTGAATAGGCTAGCGCCGCTTCGTCCCAAGGATTCGGTTGCTTGAGAGAGAGATGCCGACAGCTCCTTGCTCTACAACGAAATCTAAGAACTCACGAGGAGATAGTTATGAAAAAAACTTCACGCCGCAGTTTCGGAAAACAACTTGCGGGAGCGCTCGTAGCTTTGCCACTGGCGTCTCGCTTAGACGAAACGCACGGCTTTGATCAGCGAGAAAAGACCCAAGACATAGAGATTCTAAGTGAGCACAACACACCACCCCCGGGTACCTTTATGGGAGGCTCGCTGGTCTTTGAAGCTTTCAGTGACAAGAGCGATTGGAATACTGATGGCGCCACCGTGACGGGTGGTCGCCGCACGTGGTCGGTGAAGCCCAAACCATACGACGATCCCCATCACACCTCACCCACGAATATCTTTATCGCTCACGTAAAGCTGATTGACGGTGCCGGGGAACAGGTGATTGCGCTGGACAATAGTAAAGACAAAGATCGGATTGAGATAATTGCGACGCTGGTGAAAGAAGACGGCAAGCCATTTGGAGATTGCAGTTTTATCGCGTCCGGAGATCACTTTGAATTAAGCCTACCCTCGGACAAGCGGCTCAAGAAGAAACGCAATGACCACCCCGCGAACTCGCGTCGTCAACGAGTACGCTACATGCACGAGTCCGGGCTTAAACCCGATCGTTGCAAATGGCTCGGCCTAAAGGTAGTCAAGGGCGCAGCATCCTATTACGACGAGCAAAACCTCCCGAAGAAATTGCCCGGTTACGACGAGACAATGAGACTGATGGTCTGGTGGGAAAACCACTAGTTCTTGTTTTCTTGCAACCTATCGAGCTGAAGCCAATGCGTCCATTTGTTGGCGGCTAAGGCGAACATCCGCCTTCGCATTGTAGGAGTCAAAACTCTCGCCGCGCCACTTAGATTGAAGTCCATCAAGGATTGCACGCGCGCGTGAGCACTGTTGTCGTGACGTTTCGTCGTCTTGCAGTTGCTGGCTGGCGCGAGCTGCGATTAGCCAGGCCCGCCACTCTAATTCATCCCGATGGTGACTTGCGAATTCCCTTTGGGAGAATAATGCCGCTTCTAAAGATTCCTTCGGCTTGTGGTTCTCCAGCAGCGCTTCTGCGAGAGTCAAATTTGTTTCCGCGTCGGCATGATCCGCGGTTGAAACCAGGGTAACCGCCTCCTGACACAGCTTGAGTCCCGCCAAAGAACCTGAAAGGACTTCGGTCAAGCACAAGGTCGACTTAATTGAGGCTTCCGTGTTGGCGCTTCTATTGTTTCCTGTCATGACAGCCAGCGCTTCCCGGCCCCTCGCTTTCGCTTGCGCGAAGTCTCGTTCGCTTAGGGCCATTTGTGCACGAATCAGGTAAGCCCATGCCGTCCAGATCGCTCGAGATTTATTGTCGCTGCTTAGTCTTTCCAACACAGGCATAAGTTGATCTAGCGCCTGGTTTGCCTCGTTGTAGCGTCCGAGCCGCGCTAACATGTCGCCGCGATTAAGCAAAGCGAAGGCGGTGTTCAGTGCGTTATCGAGAGTCCTATTTAGCTCGTAGCTCTCGGTGAACCTGACCAATGCCTGCGGGTAGAAATCCTGCTTCGAAAGCGCGGCCGCGACCTCTGCCTGCGATCGCGCCAGTTGCCCCGGGTCTTCAACCTGCTTTGCAAGTTGCAGCTGTTCGTCGAGAGTTTTCTGTGCTCCGTCAAAATCACCCCTTAACAACTGCACGCGTCCAATCATCATCATGCAGCGCGAAACTTCGCGACGATAGCCGCCGGTGCGATAAAAAGTCACGGCCTGATCGATAAACGGCGCACCTTTGTCAGGATATTCTCTCTGAATGTAAAGCGTTCCGAACAACAGATTGGCTCGCGCCTCATTTCTCTTTTCCTTGTAGCGCTGCGCGAGATCCAGGCTTTGTTGCGCATAACGCTCAGCGTCGGCAAATTCGCGACGCAGGAGCGAGGCGTTACCGAGATCCAGCAAACCTTGGGTCGCCAGGTCTTCCATCGCGTTTGCGCGCGCCAAGTCAATCGCCTGTGTCGCCAGGGGTTGCGCCGCGGCGGTGTCGCCAGAGGAATAAGCAATCGCGCTCAACAACAGCAATGCGCGAGTCTGCTGGTAAGGATTCGCGGCAAGCTTCGCAACTTCCAATGAATGTTGCGCAGCCTCGCGCGCCTCGGGAATCTTGCTCATCTGGCTCAGCAAGTAACCGCGCTGATACGCCACTTCCGCGTTGCCTTCGATGTTCTGATCATCTTTATAGAGGCTGTCGGCTCTATCGAATGCTGTTTTGGATTTTGTCAGATCCTGACGGCGACCGTAGAGAACCCCCAGTCGCAGGAACGGAGCGGGATTAGTCGTGTTTAGATTGGACGCCTTCGCATACTGTTCGATCGCTTTTTCAATTTCGTCGTGATTCTCGTACGCGCGTCCGAGATCGAGAAAGGCCGAAGAGCTACTAGAATTGCTCTTCGACAGCTCAGTGTAGCTATTGATCGCGCCGGCGATATCGTGGGCCACAGTCGCTTGAATCGCATCGTAGTAGAGCGCGCTCGTGCGGTCGAGCATCGATCGATCCGTTACGATTCGCGAGGTACTCAACATTTGATAGTTAGCTTTATCCGTGCTATCCAACTCTGTATATGCCTCTGCCAATCTTGCGTGCGCCAGAGCGAACTTTTCGTCGGCAGCGACGGCTCGCTCAAGCAGTTTGCTCGCCTTGAAATATGAGCCTTCCTGAAGCGCAGCGACTCCCTTGTCATAAAGCTGCTGAGCATCCGGCGACGGTGGCGGCAGAGTCGCTCGGGTTAAGCGTGAAATACCAAAGACTATCGCGCCGATTAAGATCAGTCCGGCTAGAACATACCCGATCGACAAGCGCGGTCGCTTGAAGAGGTCAGACAGGGTTGCCAAGGCACTGCTCGGCTGCGTGCTGGAAACAGACGACAGCAAGCGCGTCACGGTTTGATCGGAACCTCGTTTCTGAAGGTTCGCGTGCGCCGTTTGTAGATCAGCAATCATGTCCGTCGCCGTCTGGTAGCGAGCCTCGGGCTTTTTCGCGAGCGCCTTTTGTGTAATGCGATCGAGTTCGCGGAGAACGTTTCCGTTGAGGCGGGATGGCGGTAGCGGATCGTCGCGAATGACTTTGGCGCAAATATCGGCCGGGCTCTTACCCGCAAAAGCTGGCTGGCCGGCAATGCATTCATAGAGCACGGAGCCCAGCGAAAACAGATCGCTCCGTACGTCCACCTCGACGCCGAGTGCCTGCTCAGGCGAAAGATACATCGGCGTCCCCACAATCACGCCTTCGCGGGTTTGAGTGTTAAGCAAGCCGCGGGCGGCAGAGTCGGCGGCGTCGATCCCAACTTCTTTGGCCAGGCCAAAGTCTAAAACTTTTACGTCACCACGTTCATTAATGGCGATGTTCGAAGGCTTGATGTCGCGATGAATAATCCCGTGACGGTGTGCTTCGCCCAGGGCTTCAGCAACCTGCTCGATAATCTCGATGACTCGAGGGATGGTTAGAGTTTCGCGCAGCATCAAGTCGCCCAGCGTCTCGCCCTTGACCAACTCCATCACTATAAAGGGCTGGCCGTCATCTGTTTCGCCGTAATCGTAAATGGCGGCTATGTGCGGGTGCGATAACTTCGAGGTGGAGCGCGCCTCTCTTAGGAAGCGGCCGCGAAAGTGCTGGTCCGTTGAACTGCGTGCGGCGGTGAGAGTCTTGATGGCTACGCGGCGACCGAGTACGGTGTCTTCGGCAACATAGACTACGCCCATGCCTCCGGTGCCGAGTTTTTCGACAATGCGATAGTGAGAAATTGTAAGCCCGATCATCGGGGCGGATGCTCCTACGGTGAAAGATGAAGCAACTGGAACAGCAAACACCGCCTCTGTTGGCCGGGCGATCAAGAAGTATTCATGACGGAGGTATTCTGGGGCAAAGCTAAGATGATTTCAAGACAATTGGGCCAAGTGCTCAAGCCAGCCGATTACTGAGCCGAAGTGGCTAAGGAGAAGGATTGTCCCAGACCCTCGTTGGGGATGAACCCACCACGCTCAACTCAAAAATCAAAACCTACAACGTCAATCTTCATCCGTAGCAAGATCAAGACTGTCCGACTCCCGGCCGGAAACATTTCCTCCATGATCGTCATAAGAGATAGGCGACCTTTTCAATAGTCTTTCTTGAGCGCGAACTGTTTCTGGCTTCAATGTCATTGGAGCGGCGGATCGAACAATTGATCGAAGGTTCCTAATTTCTCGCCCCACGACGCAAGTCGGGCGCACCGTTGTAAGGTGCGCCCTCCCACGCTCAACCTGTTCTCTGGTGGACACGGAGAATTTCTATCCTTTAGCCTGTGTTTTGCCTGCCGTCGTCGCCGCCTTCAAATCCAAACTGCGAATCAATCGATGAAGATTGTTCGGATGCATGCCCAGGTTATTCGCTGCTTCGGTGAAATTTCCGCCAGCCTGCTCGAGGGCTTTGAGGATCAGATCGCGCTTTGCTTCCCGCACTCCTTCGTAGAAGTTTGCGCCGGCGCTTTTCGTACCGGATGCAGTGTAATCCAAAATGCGCTCCGGCAAATCGTCGACATCGATCATGTCAGCCGACCCGAGCACAACGGCCCGCTCGATCGCATTCTCCAACTCACGGACGTTGCCTGGCCAGTCATAGTTCTGTAGCAAAGCGCGCGCTTCGGGCGATATGCCGTTGACTGTGCGCTTGCACTCTTTCGAGTACTTGGCGACAAAATAGCTGGCCAGCAGCGGAATGTCTTCGCGCCGCTCGCGCACGGGAGGCATCGTTACCTTCACCACGTTGAGGCGATGATAGAGATCAGCTCGAAAAGTTCCTTTGGCAATTGCTTCATCGAGATTGCGGTTCGTAGCGGCCACCACCCGCACATCAAGAGCAATTGAGCGCGTGCTGCCGAGGCGTTCGATCTTGTGATCCTGGAGGAACCGGAGCAGCCGCGACTGTAGCGGCAGCGCCAACTCGCCGATCTCGTCGAGAAAAACGGTGCCGCCGTCCGCGACTTCAACCTTGCCTTTCTTCTGCACGATGGCGCCTGTGAAAGCGCCTCTTTCATGTCCGAATAACTCGCTCTCGAGCAGTGTTTCGGCCAGCGCAGCGCAATTGATCACCACGAATGGTTTGACCGCACGCGGGCTGTTCGTGTGAATAGCGTGGGCCGCCAGCTCTTTGCCGGTGCCGCTCTCTCCGCAAATCAGGACCGCAGAATTCCGCGGCGCGACGCGCTCAATGAAGCGATAAACTTCTGCCATGGCGGCGCTCTCGCCCACCATGTTGTGTTCGATCGCGAGAGTCGATCGCAGCCGGCTGTTCTCTCCCTCGAGCCATTCCATCTGCCGGGCGTTCTCTAAAGACACGGCGGCGATACCCGCGATACCGGCCAGCAGTTGCAGGTGTCCCTCGTCGAATCTGATAAGAGGATCGCTGGTGTCCAGATAAATTACGCCGATGATCTTTTCGAAGAGGATGAGGGGTGCGCACATCAGCGAAGTGATTTGAGCGGCGATCAGGCTCTCCGAGCTTCTCAACGCCTGGCTGGTCCGGATGTCGTTGCTGAGGATCGCCATTCCTTCAGTCAAGACTCCGTCTACTACTGTGCGGCTAACGTGAACTGGCTTGTGCTCGTCTTCCCGGTGACGGCCGTAGAGGGAAGAGAAATCGTCGTCACCCTGTTTGAGCAGGATCGCGCCCCGGTCAACCGGCACGACTTCAAAGATCGAGTTGAGTATTTCGCGCTGTAGCTCTTTCATGCGGCGCAGGAGATTTATGCGCGAACCGATTTTGCACAACGCGGCCAGGTCCCGGGCGACTCGTTCGTGCTCGGGCGTTTGCCGCAGCACCTGCTCAGTCTGGTGTAAGAGGGTCTCGGGACGCATTTGCCTCGCCGAGTGATCCAGCAGATTCGAATCATCCAGTTCAACCAGATTCGACGACGACAGGTCTTCACCTTCATTGGTCAGAAAAAGCAAAGCAATACTACCGATCTTGATCTGATCGGCGTGTTGCAGAGTTTGCTCCTTAACCGGGACGCCGTTAACAAACGTGCCGTTGAAGCTGTCCAGATCATGGATTGCAAATTCGTCGCCACTTCGTTTGATCAGACAATGGCGCCGCGACACGGAGCTGTGTCCCAACGAGATGTTACTGACGGACTCGCGGCCGATCGAAACCTCGTCGTTTTCAAGCGGAAAGGTGCTGCCCTTTAGCGATCCATTAATAGCGATTAGTCTGGGATTCATAAGCCCGAAAGAGCTGTGTGCCAGAGGTCTTTGATTGCATAGAACTTCAGCCGGGAGGTGAGTTTAGCATATCCGAACTGATAGCTAACTATCAGTTGTGATATACGTCGGCCGGCGGCTGTCAGGTTCGTCCGTGAAATTGACCCGGGGCAAGTGGCGGCCCGTCAATGTGTTAGCCACGAGCGGCGCCATTTGGGTGTCGATGGCACGTAAGTCGCCCTAGAAAAACAAGTCAGGTCGCGCTGAGAGGATGGCGTTTTGATTTGACACCAAAAAGATTCGATTTACCCCACGGCGACGGTGACAGCAGGCAGGGGAAAAGAAATCAGTAGGTTCACTGCGAGCTGAAACCATAGCGACCCGAAGCTCCCACCGCTTTCGGGTCGCTTTTTTTCTAAAGCGGCCAGCGCTCAGCCGCAAAAGGCTTTACACGACTGCAGGTTTTGAATACGCTAGCGCGCCACGGGCCGAGATTTACATCTGTTGTTCGATGATGAAGCCCTGGACAGTCTGATACCCCAAGGAGCGATAACAATGGCGACAAAAAAGAAAGCTGCAAAGAAAGCGAAGAGTAAGGGCAAAAAGAAACTTATAGAGGGTGGAGGCGATCCCATTGTGGTCGGCGGAGGCGGCGGTAGTATGACGCCCAAGAGCGATACCAATTTTACGGTGATAGACTTCAGTCGCACTCACTACCCGCCCGATCCGGGGAATCCCAACGATTATCGAAACATACACGACTCGTTGGGTTCTCTTCTGATCTACGCTAATGGGCACCCTATTCTGCAACAACCTTTGGTTCGTCCTAACAGTCAGCTTGTTGTCCGGTGCCAACCAGTTTCGGGGAACCCTGTTTCAATAAGGATTCACGGAACGAATCTCGGAGTTGTGATTCCAGGAGGGTTTGTGAATACGGGAATCTCTTTCTACGGTCCTGGTCTGAAAATCATCGAGGTGCTGGTGCAGAATCAATCCGTATTCACTTCGGCGGATGGGAACTGCTCAGTCTGGGTGATGAATCATGATACGTAAAGGCATGCGCGCCTGACTCGTTTAAGGTGCATCCGGGTTCACGGCACAGACTTCTCCAACTGTTTGCGCCACTCCTGCACGTCGAGTCGCGACAGGTAGCCCCGGTAATTTTCAGCACCCCATTGCTGCTCAATGGTCGTAAGAACGGCACCTGCCCGAGCAGCTAATTGGGTTGCTTTTTCTTTGTCGCCTGCACCGCTACTCGCGCGCGCTTCAATCGCCAACGCACGCCACTGGGATTCATATTGTTTCGCCGCCGCAAAGCGTGACTCTGCCTCCTTTGCGGCAGCTAAGGCTGCCGGTCCATCTCCAGCATTCAAGGTTGCTTCCGCCAACGCGAGCAACGCGTCTGACAAGCTCAGAGGATCGCGTAGCGTCCGTGCCTGAGCAACGGCATCTTCACATAGCTTGCGGCCGACAGCAGCTTTGCCGGTGATACTTTGCGATAGACCAAGGATCGAGTTTGCACGCAGAGCTATTGATGGGAAATTGCCATGTGAAAGATCCAATGCCTTCTGGCTTGCGGCTATCGCCTCGCCCGCCTTGCGTTCGCTAAGCGACAACTCAGCGCTTACTAAATGAGCCTGGGCCAGTAATTCCTTGAGCGGATCTTTCCCGTTGTTCTCCGCTATTCGCAGTGCCTCGCCTAACGCTGCCCGGGCGTCAGCTAAGCGACCCAGGTGTCCCAGGATTGTCGCGCGTGAGATGGACGCATATCCGATACTTACCTGGTTGTTGAGTGACTTGGCTATGCGGTATTTTTCGTCGTAACGTTGTAGCGCTTCCGGGTACTGTTGCCGGTGAAGAGCCACCGTTCCCAGTCCCTCCTGCGCGTAACCGACCTGCGAGGGATCGGCCACCTGTTGGGCCATCTGCAGTTGCTGCTCAAACGCCCGTTGAGCATTTTCGTAATCGCCGGTTTCGACATAAGCCCGTCCAAGTATCGTATAGGCTTGTGAAGTTTCGGTTCGGTAACCGCCCTGCTCGTAATAGGACAATGCACGGCGAACCAGATCGGGAACGGCATCCGGATTATCCTGTTGCGTGCGCAAACTTGCTAACGAAAGAAAAGCGCGCGCTTCGCTTCTTTTTGCTTTGTAGATCTGCGCGAGTTGAAGTGCTTGATTGAAATACTTCTCGGCTTCCGCGTAATTGCCGCGATAGAGGTAAGCATAGCCAAGATCTATCAACCCCGCCGTGGTGAGATTTTCCATGCCATTGGCTTGGGCCAGCGCGACAGCCTGCGACGAATACGCCTCGGCCTGCGAAACATCGCCCGCACTCAGCTCAATATTGCTGAGATTCAGCAGCACCTTGATGCGTTTATCCTTGTTCTCGAGCGCCGCGGACTTTTCCAGCGCTTGCAGCAGTTGCGCGCGTGCTTCGTCCACCCTTCTTTGTTGTCCGAGCAGAACACCTCGCTGAATAAGGACCTCGGTCATGCCTTCGATCTCGCTGGCGATATCGAATTGTTTGAACGCCTGATCATACGCCGCATAGGCTGCGTCCCATTGTTGCCGTCTGCCCAGGACCACGCCAAGTCTGAGAAAAGCAGCGGCATAACGCGGATTGAGCTTCGTTGCTTCCCGATGACTTTCGATCGCTTTGTCCAGTTGCTCGTTCTTTTCATAGGCGCGGCCCAAATCGACCAAGGCGTATGCCTGCTCGGCCGGCGGCATGTTGGAGACAAGGGCTCGATAGTCTTCCACGGCTTTGGGAAAGTCGCGTTGCACGATGTTGGTTACAGCTTGCAGTCGCAGGCCGTCGATCTTTGGCAAAATTGAACGATCAGGAACCAGGTCCTTAGTCCGGATCAATTCGTCTTTGGCCTTGTCTAAAGCGTCCAGTTCACTCCAGCATTCAGCCAGTCTGGCATGAGCAAGCGCGAACTGGTCATCCTCCTGTACCGCCTGTTGCAGCACCTTGCTGGCGCGGAAAAAGGCGCCTTCGCGCATCGCGTCCACAGCCTTGTCATACAAGCGTTGCGCTTCAGGTGTGGACTGATGCAGAGTTGGGCGCGTCAGCCGCCAGACGACGAGCGCTAGTACACCGACCACTACTAATGCGGCGACGACATAGCCAATCGAAACTCGCGGACGCTTGAAAATCTCTGACAGGGTGGCCAGAGTGCCGGTTGGATGCCGGTCACCAGTCGGCGGGATCAGTCGAGTAACACTCTGTCCGGGTCCACCTCGCAACGACTGTGTGTTCGCTGCGCGAAGATCTTCGATCAGTTCCTCCGCGGTCTGATATCGGGCCGCAGGTTTCTTGGCCAGCGCCTTGAGCGTAATGCGATCGAGTTCGCTGGTTACTTGCGAATTGATCTGTGATGGCGCTGGCGGATCGTCCCGAATAACCTTGGTGCATATCTCGACGTGGCTCTTGCCTTCAAAGGGACGCTGGCCGGCAATGCATTCGTAGAGGACCGAGCCCAACGAAAACAAATCGCTGCGCGCATCCACCTCGTCACCCAGCGCCTGTTCCGGTGACAGGTACATGGGCGTGCCAATGACCACGCCTTCCTGGGTTTGGGTGTTCATCAGAGTCGGCCGTTCAAGATCTGTGGCGTTGACGGAGTCCTTCTGGATCTGCTTGGCCAGGCCAAAGTCGAGCACCTTCACTTCGCCGCGATGATCAATCGCAACGTTTGAGGGCTTGATGTCCCGATGCACGATCCCGTGGTGATGTGCTTCGGCCAGAGCTTCGGCAACTTGTTCGATGATTTCGAGGGCGCGCGGAATGGTTAGCTTTTCGGTAAGCATCAGCTCACCGAGCGTCTCGCCTTGGACCATCTCCATGACGATGAACGGCTGGCCGTCTTCAGCCTCGCCATAGTCGTAAATATTGGCGATGTGCCGATGTGACAGAGTTGAGACGGCGCGGGCTTCGCGTAGAAAGCGGCTGCGAAAATGAGGGTCCTGGGCGGCACGGCCGGCACTGAGCATTTTGAGCGCAACCCGGCGGCCAAGCAAAGTGTCTTCCGCGACATAGACGACGCCCATGCCACCTTCGCCCAGTTTTTCGACAATTCGATAGTGGGAAATGGTTTTCCCGATCATGGGCGAGTGCTCCGATAATCCGAAGAAGCGAAAACGGGAAAGAAAACAGACGCCGCTTTCGAACGAATGTGCGGCCCAGGAAATGTCAGTAAACTCCGGCGTATTCTGCTGCAAAGCCTGGTTGATTTCAAGGGAAATCTCGTCAGACTAATTGCTCTCCGCGGTTGCCGATGGCGGTAGTTTGCCCCGGAACCAGAGAGTCGAGTGCTTCGAATCAAGGTAATTACTCAGCGGTCTTTAAGTAACAAAGCTTCTTGCCAGATCAGATTCGAAGCGAGTACTCTCAGACAAAATTCAGCGCCGGCAAGAATTTCCACCTCGGAAAAGAAACGCTTGTCATGGCGCGCTTGCAGGCCACAGGGCTAAAGTTGAAACAGTGGTTCGTGCGGCGAAAGGAAACCGAAATTGCGACGACGTAAGATCGATGGCTGTCCAATTGCCGGCGCGCTTCAGTTGATCGGAGACAAGTGGACCATGCTGGTCGTGCGCGACCTGTTTGCCGGACCCAAGCGCACTACCGAATTGCTTGAAGACCTGCATCCAATCAGCAGCCGCACATTGATGGGCCGGCTGCGAGAGATGGAGCAGGACGAACTCATCCTGAGAAATAATTATGGTGGTCTGCCCCGGCGCGTCGAGTATGAATTGACCGGACGCGGCCGCCGCCTGGTTCCATTGCTGGATGCTTTGATGAAAGCGGGTCAGGCGCTGGAATGCAACGAGTGCGAAGATCGCAAGGAGAACACCGGTTACTACTGTGACTTTTGTCCGCTCAGGCGCGGCGAATCCACGTTCGTTCCGGAACTCTCGCAAACCCTGGAACCCGAACCCAAGCCAATTCGCCGCCCGAAAGATGACTCGATTGTGTTGCTGTGAATATGATTCGATCGTCTCACTCTGGTATGCATGACGAGCAAATCGTTATTCTTCGGCTGAATTGAGAGTCATGGACAATTCTTCCGGTTCGTTCGGAATCACCTCGCCGTCCGGCGTAATGATCCGCTTGTGATCCGGCGTGATGTGCTCGCCCTCGATGGTAACTTCCTCGCCGCTCGGCAATTCGATCGGCAAGTGATCCAGAAAGCGTTCGGCGTCGATGGCCGCCATGCAACCAGTGCCCGCTGCGGTCACTGCCTGGCGATAGACCGAATCCTGCACGTCGCCGCAGGCAAATACGCCGGGAATGTTAGTGCCGCTCGAGTGGCCGTTCGTAATGATGTAGCCGACGGCATCCATGTCGAGCTGACCCTTGAAGAGATCAGTGTTGGGCTTGTGGCCGATAGCTATAAAGACTCCTTCACAGTTCAGTACGGATACTTCACCGGTCACTACGTTGCGAAGATCAACTCCGGTCACGCCCTGCTCCTGCGTGCCGATGATCTTGAGCACATCCGTGTTCCAGATGAACTCGATCTTGTCATTGCGAAACGCCTTCTCCTGCATGATCTTTGACGCGCGCAGTTTGTCACGACGATGAACGACGAAGACCCGCTTGGCATAACGCGTCAGGAAGGTCGCTTCTTCCATCGCGGTGTCGCCACCGCCGACGACGACCAGGTGTTTGTTTCGAAACGCCGGCAGCGGACCGTCGCAAGTCGCGCAGGCAGACACGCCATTGCCTCCGAAGCCGTGCGGCGTTTTGGCCTCGCCGGGAATCCCGAGCCATTTGGCTGAGGCGCCCGAAGCAATGATGAGTGTTTCGGCTTTGATAATCTTATCGTTGGTGTGCAGCGTGAAGGGCCGCTCCTGAAGATCGACCTGGGTAATCCACTCCTCGAGGAATTCGGTGCCGAATCGTTCGGCCTGCTTGCGAAACTCAACCATCAAATCCGGCCCCTGAATGCCTTCGGAAAAGCCGGGATAGTTTTCGACGTCGGTGGTGATCATTAATTGACCACCGGGAATGGTTTGCTGCTCAGTACTAGCTGGGGCATCAACCAGCAACGGGGCGAGATTCGCTCGCCCGGCGTAAATTCCAGCAGTTAGTCCGGCCGGTCCTGAGCCGATGATCACGACCTGACGGCGAATTTCTTCTTTGGCCAAGCGGGGTTGGTCTCCTTCCAACAAGTTTCGGGAAGTCTTTAATGACTGAAAATGTATTGGCGTTTTCGGTTGCGCGTATAGTATAACTAGGACTGTACGAGTTAGTCGAACCAGGCAGGCCCCAGCCATACCCGTGGCTGAAACAGGATCCACATTTCATTGGTTCGGCCACGTTTGTCGAGTGTATTTTGACCCAAGGCTCGGACGAAAACATTAACGCCTCAGTGGCTCGCCCAATTCATTCCATAGGTGTGCTCGGCGCGGGCACGATGGGTCATGGCATCGCCCAGGTAGCAGCGGCGGCTGGCTTTGCCGTGATTATGCGCGATGTGAGCGCGGGGGCGCTGGATCGCGGGCTGCAATCCATCGAACGCAACCTCGCTAAAGCTATTCAACTCAAAAAGATTTCCGGGCCGGAGCGGGACGAGATATTACAGCGGATTGAACGGACAACGGACCTGGAAGAAATTAGCCGGGTCGATTTGGTGATCGAAGCCGCCCCTGAAAACCTCAACCTGAAACAAACTCTCTTGCGCGAAAGCGAAGCCCTCGTCAAGCATGACTGTATTTTCGCCACCAACACTTCGTCCCTTTCAATCGGCGAAGTCGCCGCGGCTTCATCCAGACCAGAGAACGTTATCGGCATGCACTTTTTCAATCCGGTGCACATCATGCGCCTGGTTGAGATCGTCCCTGGTCAGCACACGAGCAGCGGGGCCATTGCGACCATTCGCGAAGTCTCCACCCGCATGAAGAAAGAGCCAATTATCGTGCGCGATGTTCCCGGATTCGCATCCAGCCGGCTGGGCGTGACGCTCGGACTCGAGGCGATGCGGATGGTTGAGCAAGGCGTGGCCAGCGCCCGCGACATCGACACCGCCATGGAACTCGGTTATAACCACCCGATGGGGCCGTTGCGTTTGACCGACCTGATTGGCCTCGATGTGCGTCTTAATATTGCTGAGTACTTACATGGAAAACTTGGTTCGGATGTGTTCCGGCCGCCCGACATCCTGAAGCGAATGGTCAGTGAAGGGAAACTGGGCAAGAAGAGTGGCGAAGGTTTTTACAAATGGACTGAGCAGGAAACGGGTCAAAGAGCATATACTGGATAGCTGGCTAATCTTTAGATGAGACTGTGATTGTGGCGACCGTTATGAGCACGCCGTATCAAAACGAAGAAAGACGCTTTGCCCTGCGCATGGCGCTGCGGCTTCCCATTGTTGTATCAGGACGTTCCGAAGACGGCGCGGCCTGGAGCGAGCCGACTGAGACCGACGACATTTCGACGTCAGGCGCTCTGTTTCATCTCAACCAGAAAGTGAGCATCGGAGAGAACCTCTACATCCGCGCGCACCGGCCCGATGGTTCCGCGACCGAAGCTACCGCAACTGTGGTGCGCCTGTCGCCGGCCATCTACGGCACCGCCCGCGTCGGCGTGCAAATCGCTGAGCCCGCGGAAAACTGGACCCGCTTGTTTGTATCCTGGGTCGCGGATGAACAGGCCGCTGCGCCCGGTGAATCTCCCGCCTCGACTTGAAGTCAGTACCACCTGCGTAAGCGGGTGGATCAAACATTCAAGCAACAAATCAGAGCCATCGTTTCGTCATTGAGTGATGGACCCACCCGCTCACGCAGGTGGTACTGACCTCACCTCGGTCACTTTGTGTCCTTCGTGTCTTTGTGGTTAACTTTTCCAACCAAAGAAACCGGAGCCATCAAATTGAGCCAAACTTACGAGACGATTCTGCTTGAACGCCGCGAACGCGTGGCGATTGTCACCATTAACCGGCCGGAAAAACGGAACGCGCTCAACATTCAGACCCGTACGGAAGGCGCGGCTGTCCTTGATGAGTTGCGTTCCGATGATTCTGTACGGGTGGTCATACTCACCGGCGCCGGCGATAAGGCTTTTATTGCCGGTGCAGACATTGCCGAGTTTGCGGATCGCTCGGCAATCGATCAACGCGAGGTGATGCTGGAACGTTCCTTGTTCAATGCTGTCGATACTTTTCCCAAACCAATCATCGCGATGGTGAATGGTTACTGCCTCGGCGGCGGATGCGAAGTGGCGCTGGCCTGCGACATTCGTGTAGCCAGCGAGAAGGCGTCGTTCGGACAGCCGGAAATAAATCTTGGCATCATTCCCGGTGGTGGCGGGACGCAGCGTTTGACTCGTTTAGTGGGCGAAGGCAAGTCAATGGAATTAATCCTCACCGGCGAAATCATAGATGCGCAGAATGCATTTGCGATTGGTTTGGTGAATCACGTCGTGCCGCCCGATCAGCTCGAGGCGAAGACCATGGAAATCGCCAACCGGATCGCTGAGAAAAGTCCGATTGCTTTGCGCCTGGCGAAGGAAGCGATCAGACTCGCCTCGCGTTCAAACATGGATGAGGGCTTGCGCCGGGAAGTCGATCTTTTTGCGCTTTGCTTCTCGAGCGAGGACAAGGACGAAGGCGTCAAAGCATTTCTGGAAAAACGAAAAGCTGACTTCAAAGGAAAATAACTGAGCCCTCCCTTACGGTCGGGCTACTGCCGTATGACCAGCGAACTTGGAAAAGAACGATGGGCCGTCATTAGCGACCGTGGAGTGGAAGCCACCAGCGTTACCCACGAAGATGCGCGACGGTTGGTGCACCGCCTGGCGGGCGAAGGCCGGCACGGGCTCTGTATTATGACTGACGAAGCGGTAAGTCGTCTGACCCCTCGCGCCGAACCGAACTCCCAAAGAATCCCAAGCACGACTTAGGGACTTATCGGTCTTGTTCGGAGTCCTGCCTTCAGGCGGAATTGTGTGCGCGCTTAACTGCCGCCTGAAGGCGGAACTCCAAACAATAGTTCAATCGATCAGCAACACAACTTTCCCGAAACTCTCATTCGACTCGATTCTCTCGTGGGCCGCACGCACTTCTTCCATCCGGAAAACTTTGTCGATTACCGGCCGCACCGCGCGGCTCGCAAGCAAAGGCACCACGTGCTCTGCGAATAACCGCGTGGCGGTGGCTTTTTCTTCCAGCGAACGAATGCGCAAGGCAGTGCCCATGATGCGCAGGCGCTTGCTCATTGCAATCGAGAAATCGATTTCACCTTTCGAACCACTGGTAGTGCCGACAAGAATCAAACGGCCCTTAGTAGCCAACGCCGCGAGGTTTGCCTTTAAGTAAGCCGCGCCGACCAGATCGAGCACTACATCCACGCCCGCGTCATTTGTCCAACTCTTCACCGCGGCGACAAAATCCATCGGATCGCCGCCTGCAACAACTGACTCTGTCATACCGAACTCTTTTGCTTTTTTAAGCTTGTCTGCTGTGCGCGAAGTCCCGTAAGCGAAAGCGCCGGCGGTCCGCGCTAATTGAATCGCCGCTGTGCCGACGCCCGAACCGGCCGCGTGAATCAAAACGCTCTCGCCGATCGTCAGACCACATTGAGTGAATAGAGCGTCGTGCGCGGTCATGAAAACCTCTGGCACGGCCGCGGCTGCGGCCCAATCCAGATTTTCCGGCACGGGAGCCAGATGATTTTCCGGGACGGTCACGTATTGCGCTTGTCCGCCTCCGCCGATGATGCCAAAGACGCGATCGCCAACTTTCCACAGGCGCACTTCATCGCCGGCTTGCTCAACTTCGCCGGCGAATTCAATTCCGGGAATGTCCTGTGGATAACCCGGCGGAGCGGGATAGCGGCCGAGGCGTTGCAGGATGTCCGCGCGATTCAATCCCGCGGCGCGGACTCGGACGCGCACGCGATCAAGGGTTGCTGCAGGTGCGTCTGGAACGTCGCCGATCTCAAGACCTTCGACGCTGCCGAATGAAACGATTTTGATTGCGCGCATTGGATGGATTCTACTAGATGTTCGCGCGGCTTGTCTGGTGATTGGCTCTCCTAAACTCTAGCGTGTTTGAGGTTTCAGGTTTCGGGTTTGTTTAGTCCCAAGCTTCGGAATTTCGCGATTGTTGATGACAACTTGAAACCTGAAACCAGAAGCATTCAGACCGTCGGCTCCGCCAGCTTCTTATATTGCTGCCAACGTTGGTCGGCCGACCTCTGCGCCAAATCCAAAAGAAACTTTGCCGCTTCAGGATCGCTCTGCTTCAACATGCGATAGCGACCCTCGGTATAGATATAGTCCTGCAACGGACGAGGCGCTTGAGGAAGGGCTGTCATCCCCGGGTTAATCTGCTGATGAGGCAGATGGTTGATTCACTGGCTTATCTGGGCGTTTGAGATTTAGACAGTGCTAATGAAGTTTTAGAACAAGCTTCCCATCGTTCCCGGTTCGGCATCCACGCGCCCGATCAGATCGTCATTATCGATCGTGGGAGAGTTGACGTTGCTCGAGACGGGATGGCTCTTCATAGCATCAGCGGGGAAAGGAACCAGCATTCTTAACAGTTCGGCCGGAGGAGTCCGCGGATCAAGCCAGAACTTCCACGACTCCTCCGGCAGGATCACCGGCATGCGATCGTGAACCCCTTCTAATAGTTCGTTGGCGCCGGTCGTGACAATCGCGCAGGATTTGATCGAGACGCCATCCTTCCTCCATTCATCCCAGAGGCCGGCAAAGGCAAACGGTGCTTCATTCTTCATCTGAAAGAAAAACGCCTGCCGGGCCCGGCCCGTTCTTTTCCATTCATAGAAACCATCGGCGGGAATCAGACATCGCCGTCGCTGGAACGATTCGCTGAAGCTGGGCTTCTCTTGCAGAGTTTCCCCGCGAGCATTGATGAATCCCTTTGGTTCATTACTCCAGGAAGGAATGAGTCCCCAAAGAAGTAGCTTGACCGTTATCTGATGTTCCAGATCCAGAATAGCCAGCACTTCCTGGCCGGGAGCGATATTGAATCGCGGGGCAATGTCATCCAGGTCATCAAGCTCAAGCTGTTCGGGGCCGGCAAGCTTAATCCGAATCCGATCGATAGCTCTAAGTGTGTATCGTCCGCACATTGATCACGTTCGCCAGTGCCGTGTAAACCGCAGCCTCGCTAGCGCCAGCATTCTTTGCGACCTCTTCCGGCTCAGTCCGCACGTGCACCTTGTCATTCCTGGCGTTGACCGATCATGTAACAAAGTCCATCAGGAGCTACTTCGAAGAAGACGCGATAAGACACGTTGCCGAATCTGTCGAGCCGGAATGAAGATGCGCCGGGCGGCTGGCCGGTAATCTCCGCGAAGGCAGCCTCAACATTCTCGACTTCGAAGAAAACAGCCCTCCTGTGTTGGATCGCCGCCGTTTTCGGCCAGACCAATCTGGATATTGTCGCGCGCAAGAATCACAGACTTATGCGGCTCGTCCTGTCGTGACACCACACGAAAACCAAAAGTGTTTTCATAGTAGGGAATTGCGGCATCAACATTCTCGACCGGGAGATTCAGAGCATCGTCGGCATAGGGTGCTGCTCGTTTGAATATTGCTTTCATGCGGTTCTCTTCTGTCAGAAGCGCGATCGTCAGGGAGCGCTTGATTGGTGGTTAGCCCTCCCTCACGGTCGGGGTTCTGACACTGAACCGATCTATTCCTGTTCGGTGCCCGCGCTGATCCGAAATGTGTGGCCGTCGGGATGCCGGATGTGGCATTCGCGCACGCCCCAGGGTTCGTCGGTTGGCGGCCAGGTAACGATTAGGCCTTCCTTAAGAGCGAGTTGATGCGCCGCATCCACTTCGGCCGGTGAAGACAACCACCAGGTCATCCAAACGCCACCCGTGTCATCGTCTCCAACGTGTCGCGGCATTGGACCGCCGCGCGATCCCTGCCCGCCCTGGCAAAGAAATATTTCGCTTTCTCCATTGCATACGCCACCGAAAGTCGGCGGATCGCCCCAGTCCCAGCCCTTGGTCCAGCCAAGCTTTTCAAACCAGGCGAAACTCTCTTTGATGTTCGACACGTTAAGAATAGGAGTCAGGCGTTTAACTTTCATCGTGATCAACCTCCGCTGGAAACCAATCGCGCAGTATCTAATTCGCCCGAGCCCATTAACGCTTTTCGATTTTCCATCCGTGAGCGGGCCGCACCGTACCGCAGGACGGGCCACCATCTCTGCCGGTTCCGTCTATTCGTGCTTCAACTATAGTATTAGGATCCTTTGCCGTCTGCTTAATCATTTCCCACCCCAGCGTAGTCAGCGGAATTTTCATCCTGCGGGCCCAGCCGGTATGCTTTTGGCCCGCGTATTGGCCCACGTCGACATAGATGAAGCGCGCGGTTGGCCGACCTTGCGCGAGCGGGCCGAGGAAGTTGGGTAAGCCGTCGGTGCGATTGTCCTTTACCGTCACGCTGCCATCGAAGGAGAGGTCTTTCCCTCTCGAGCGCTGTTTCTGAATGGTCTGGTAGTCGTTGCCCTTACCACTTTGCAACCCAAAATCCACACCCGGCGGCGGCCCTTCCAGAACGATGCGAAGTTTCAATTCAAGTTCCATGGGAAGGAATTAGTTCACGCCAAAGACCGCCAATCGCAAATGGAAAATGCTCCTGCCCGATTCGTCGAGCCTTCTCAGAACAATCATGGAGCAGATTCCGCAACCGAAGAACGAAAGCGCTCCGCCGTTCGCGCGCGCGCCTTGGCAGCTTCGACTGCACGATCCCTGGGCGGCGCGTTCGTCACCAGAGAGTCCAGTAGTTCGTGGGCGGCCTGCGTCACCGATTCGACAGCGCGATTAAAGGCTGCCTCGTTCGCCTGGGACGGCTTAGTGAAGCCGCTCAGTTTGCGCACGAATTGCAGCGAAGAGGCGCGGATCTCTTCATCAGTTGCCGGCGGTTTGAAATTGTGCAGCGTCTTAATATTTCGACACATAGAATCTATTCCTTTGCCAGGTTCGTTCTATAGAAAAATACATTGAGGGAAGGAAATTGCAAAGTAACCAACGTTCGCCGAGCGATGCGTTATCTGGCGCTCGTATTTCTATGATCACGTTGGGCGCATGACTGAGAACAAGAGCGGCGGCATCCTGCTGGCTTAGGCATGACTGATTCTGCTAATCCCCAAACCTTTGTCTGGATTTATTTCCACGCATGACAATCGAAAAAGCTCACCTTCAGTGAGTTTACTTCTCTTGCAGCACGGACAAAATATTTCCGGCGGGATCTTTGAACCAGGCGATGGCTGCCGGACCGGCATCACCGCGGTGAATACCCTTTTCGTCAGTTTTGATCTCACCTCCGTAACGCTCAAAACGGATGCCGCGGTTCGTGAGTTCATCGACGATTGTTTCGATATCGTCAACGGAAAAATTAAGGATAGTAAAAGTTGCCGGCGTGTGATTAGGCCTGGGATAGATGAACACCCGGCCGCCGCCGGAAAGGTTCAGCGCCAGCCCCTCGGGCATTTCAGAAACCTCGAGTCCGAGTGTGCCGCTATAAAAATCTTTCGCCTGCCGTAAATCGTCAACCGAAAAACTGGAAAACGCTTTTGTGTTTTTGAACATAGCTCACCTCAATTCTTTTCTCTTATGCGCCTGAATCATCACGACAACGTTCGCGTGTCAGATGCGGTTTGAGTTCAGAGTTCAGCCTTCAGGCTGTCGATTTGTAAAACAAACTAAACGAGACTGATCAAGTGGTCACTCACTGGAGGCAGCGTTCCTCGCCTGGTAGAGGCGAAATGTTTATAGCACCCCATTCGCTATGCTCTGTAGGAGCGCGATGTTTGCCCGTTGCGCTCCTAACGGAGCGCGGGAGACAAACCAGCCGCCGGAGCTATAGACATTTTGCTCCTCCGGAGCCAGGCGCACACTTTCTTTCAGAGGGAAGTCCTCTTCAGCTCAGCGACGCCTGGCCAGAAAGCCGCTCAGGAAGCCGAGCGAGAGTCCCACTCCTAAAGCCACGCCCACAGACTTCCATGGGTTGTGTTTGATGTAGCGCTTTGATTCGTCCAGGTAATCTTCTCCGGTCTCGAAGCCTTTTCTCACGATCCGCTGTGCTTTTCTTTTCCCGATCTCCACCAGATCTTCCGCCAGCATCTTTCCTTCAGCGGCTTTGGCCGTCAGATGAGCCAGTTTGAAGGCCGTGGCCTTGCCATTCTGGACTGTTGTTGTCGTTGGCATTTCTTCGCTCCTTCTCTCGTTTGCGTGATTATTTGAGAGCATACAACAATGGGCCGTTGCCTCGGTTTCGAATCTGCAACGTTACTGTTGCTAAAAAGAGCTATGTGCAGCATGACTCAGCCGGCGCTGACAAATTCAGGTTAAGCATGGAAGGGACGCCATGAGAGTTCTTTTGGCAGTTGATGGATCGCCCTACAGTGACGCGGCAGTGAACGAAGTGGCGCTGCGCATCTGGCCGGAGAATACTGAAGGCAGAGTCATCACCGCGTACGAATTACCACTGGCGCCGGCCCCGGAAACGTGGGCCCTGCCGCCAGATTATTTTGAGAAAATGGATCGAGCCGCGCGAGAAAACGCGGAAGCCATCGAGTCCGGCGTAGTGACGAAGCTGGCGACTTCGTTCGGCCCGGTCGTAAAAGTTCAACCCAGCGCTGGTCCGGCTCGCATTCGGGCGAGGCTCGCCGGACAGAATATTTTGGTGTCAGAAAGCCCGATCGTTAGGGAGGGTCCGGCTGGTGGTAGACAGCCCTCCCCGACTGTCGGGCTTCTGATCCTGAGCTACGACGAGTTGCGGCCGAGGGCCGCGGCGATCGAACTCACCAGGTTTTCCGGTTCGATTGGTTTCGGCAGGTGCATTTGAAAGCCCGCTGACAGCGCCAGCGAACGGTCTTCGTCGGTCGCGTAGGCCGTCAGCGCCAGCGCGGGAATCCTTCTTGCTCGTTTCGATTTCAGTTTTCGCAATTTCCTGATTAAGCCGTAGCCATCCTCTTCCGGCATGCCAATGTCGCTTACCAGAAGGTCCGGACTCCATTCCTGAAAGGCCATCAACGCGTCGGCGGCCGATTCGCTACAGCGGACTTCGCTGCCGCAGCGCGTCAGAATCGTGGTCACCAAATCACGTGTGTCAGGGTCGTCATCGACCACCAGAATCTTCAGTCCGTCGAGGATCCGCGAAGACTTAATTAACAGTTCTTCGTCTTTCAACTGGCCTGAATCGTTGTCGCTTCTGGTGGGCGCATTAAAAGCGATCGGCAGTCTCACGGTAAAGGTCGATCCGAGTTTCTTTCCATCACTCTCTACTTCGATCTTGCCATGATGCAACTCCACCAGATGCCGCACGATCGCCAGCCCCAGCCCGAGGCCACCCTGCGCCCGCGTGGTCGAACCATCAGCCTGACGGAAGCGATCGAAAATGTAAGGCAAAAACTCCGGAGTGATACCGATGCCCGTGTCTTTCACCTTGACTCGTATTTCAGAATCGTGACGCGCGGTAGTAATTGTGATGTGCCCGCCCCTCGGCGTGAACTTTATCGCGTTGGTAAAGAGGTTCCAGAAGATTTGTTGCAGCCGGTTGGCATCGCCCTGAACACGGACACCGGGTTCGATTAAGGTTTCCAGTTCGATCTCTTTGGCCGCCAGGGCCGGATGGACCGATTCAACTGCGGCTTCGATCACGCTTGAAAGACTGACTGTGGAGAATTCTATTTGCAGTTTGCCGGTGACGATGCGCGAGACGTCGAGTAAATCGTCTATCAATTGCGACTGTGATCGAGCATTGCGCTCGATTGTTTCCAGCGCATGAGTAAATTCGTGTTCACGGAGCTTGTTCATGCGCAGCAGATGGCTCCAGCCCAGGATTGCCGTCAGCGGTGTGCGCAGCTCATGCGAAAGCGTCGCCAGAAATTCATCCTTGGTGCGGTTGGCATCTTCGGCTTCGGCGCGCGCGGCCTGCTCGCGAATCAACATTTCGGCCCGCTCTTCCTCAGCTTGTTTTCGTTCAGCTACTTCCAAACGCAGTTCGGTCGCATGGCTCTGCGCTTCGGTGTAGAGTCTTGCATTCTCGTAAGCGACGGCTACCTGGGTGGCGAGGGTGGCCGCCAGACGTTCATCGGCTTCGCTGAAATCCTCTTCATCGTTTTTATTAAGCAGGTAAACCCATCCCGACACTCCCAGCGGCGACATGATTGGGGCGCCGAGAAACGATTGCACGCCATCGGAAGCAGAGCCGGTGTCGAGCAGTAAATCGTCGGAGTCACCCAGGCGCAAAGATCGCTGTTCACTGACGAGACGTTCGAGTGCGCGGGAGGCTTCGGTCGGAATCGCGCTGGGCGAAATGGTTTCTTTGTCGGCGGTGCAATGAAAGAAATACCTGAGCGCGTTGCCGTCGTTATCCAACATCCCGACCGCCGCTTCACTGGCCCCGACGATGCGGCGCGCCGAGTGACAGAACTTAGCCAGCACCTGGGTGGGATCGTTTTCGGCGGCGAGTTCCTGACCCAGATCGATCAGCATGTTGAGCCGGGCCAGATTCGCATTCTCAAGTTCGCGGTTCTTTTCTTCGAGTAGCGCCGCCTGCTGCTTTATCTCCTGGTTTTTCTTAAAGAGTTCGACAAAGACGGCCACCTTCGATCTCAAAATATCCGCGTCAACCGGCTTGACGATATAGTCGACAGCGCCCAGCGAATATCCGCGGCTGAGATGACTGACCCCGGTGGTGTTCGCGGTGAGAAAGATAATCGGGATGTCGTGCGATTTTTCGCGGCTGCGAATCAACTCAGCCGTTTCCAATCCATCGATCCCGGGCATGTAGACATCCAGCAGCACTACCGCCGCGTCGTTATCGAGCAGATAGCGCAGCGCATCCTCGCCCGAAGATGCGCGCACCAGATTTCGATCCGGCATCTTCAGGATAGACTCGAGCGCCAGCAGATTCGTGGCGCTGTCGTCAACCATCAAAATATTAATCGGCTCGGCAGTCGTCATCACATTCACCGGGTTTCGTCCTGCCGGTACAACCAAACCCGCAGTAGAGAGATCAACTGATCGATGTCCAGCGGTTTGGAAATATAATCCGATGCGCCCACTGCCAGGCAATGATCGCGATCGGCTTTCATGGCTTTCGCAGTCAAGGCGATGATCGGCAGCGTCGTGAATTCCTCCATCCCACGGATTGCGGTGATGGCTTCGTAACCGTCCATTTCAGGCATCATGATGTCCATCAGCACGGCTTCAATGCCGGGCGTGGCGCGCAACAGTTCGATGCCTTTCTGACCATTCTCGGCGTGGACGACATTCATGCCGTAGCCTTCGAGGGCACTGGTCAGCGCAAAAATGTTTCGCACATCGTCGTCCACGATCAGGACTTTGCGCCCAGCCAGCACCGGATCTTTTCGATTCAGTTGCTGGATCATGCGCCGCTTGGATTCGGGCAGGTTTGCTTCGACCCGATGCAGGAACAGCGCCGTATCGGCCAACAGCCGCTCGGGCGAATCGGCCTCTTTGATAATGATCGAGGTCGCGACTTGTTTCAGGTGACGCTCTTCTTTGCGCGTCAGCTCCTTGCCGGTGTAGACAATGATCGGAATATCCGCCTGGCCGTTTGATTGTAGCTTCTCGATCAATTCAAAGCCGGACATGTCGGGTAGTTTTAGATCGAGCACTACGCAGTCAAATTCTTCCTGCTGGAGCTTGCTGAGCGCTTCCTGTCCAGTGGCCACGGCCGTTGTATTGACGTCGCCATTGCCGATTAGCTCCACGACACTCATCCGCTGCACGTCGTCATCTTCGACCACTAAGAGTTTTCTGGCGTTGCGTTCGGCAAACGAGGCAATCGTGTCAAAGGTGATCGCCAGGTCTTCGTTCTTGACGGGTTTTTGCAAGTGAGCGACGGCGCCCTGGCGCAGGGCCCGGCGGCGATGTTCTTCGACAGTGATGATGTGCACCGGAATGTGCCTGGTGCGCGAGTCGTGCTTGAGCCGATCCAGAACTGTCCAGCCGTCACGATCGGGCAGCTTGATATCCAGGGTGATCGCTTCGGGAGCATATTTGTGCGCCAGCGCCAGCGCCGTGTTGCCCGTGGTTGCAACCACTCCCTTGAATCCCTTTCCGCGAGTCAGGTCCAAAAGGATCCTGGCAAAGTTAAGATCGTCTTCCACAATCAAGACGACCTGATCGCCCTCTTCGATTTCGTTGCGGTCGTCGAGGATCGCCGACGATTCGCTCGACAGCAGGGCCAGTTCCTCGAAGGTCTCAGCCGGAGTCCAGGCGGCTTGGATCGCTTTGAAGTCGCGCCGCGCATTCTGGTTTAGGGGAGCAGCTACTGCCCTGGCCGCTTCGTAGGTGCGCGGCAGATAGAGCGTGAAGGTGCTGCCTTCGCCGGGAACACTGGTCACGCGAATTTCGCCGCCTAATAGCCGGGCGATTTCGCGGCTGATGGACAAACCGAGACCGGTACCTCCATACCTGCGAGTCGTGGTCCCATCAGCCTGCTGGAAAGGCTCGAAAATAATCCGCTGCTTTTCTGTCGGAATACCAATGCCGGTATCGGTGACCGAGAAGGCAAGCACTTCGTCGGCGCGATTCAGCGTTTCCAGATCGTATTTCTCCACTTTCGACGCCGTCGCAATCTTCAGCACGACGTTCCCTTGCTCGGTAAATTTGAAAGCATTGGAAAGCAGATTCATCAGGATTTGCTGTAGGCGCTTGTCATCGGTAACCACGCTGGGACTGAGATTGTCGCCGAGCTCAATGAAGAAACCGAGGTTCTTGTCCTGAGCGAGTTGATGAAAGCTGCGCTCGATTTGGGCGGTGATGTCGTCGATGGAAACGTCAGAGACCTCGATGCCCATCATGCCCGACTCGATCTTCGACAGATCGAGAATGTCGTTGATCAGCGAAAGCAGGTCTGAGCCGGACGAGTGAATCGTCTCGGCAAACTGGACCTGTTTCTCGCTGAGATTTTCGTCGGAGTTTTCGGCCAACTGGCGCGAAAGAATCAGCATGCTGTTGAGCGGCGTGCGCAACTCGTGCGACATGTTGGCCAGAAATTCCGATTTGTACTTGGAAGTCAGGGCCAGTTGCTCGGCCTTCTCTTCCATTTCCCAACGCGCTTCTTCGACTTCGCGGTTTTTGGCTTCGACTTCCGCTTTCTGCCGCGCCAGCAGTTCCGCCTTTTCCTGCAACTGTTCGTTTGTCTGCTGCAGTTCTTCCTGCTGGCTCTTCAGCAGGTCTTCGGATTCGCGCAACGATTCGGCCTGCTGCTCGAGCTGTTCGTTTGTCTTCTTCAACTCGTCCTGCTGGCTCTGTAGCTCGGCCGCCAGCGATTGCGATTGCAGCAGCAGATCTTCGGTGCGTGTGTTGGCCTCGATCGTATTCAGCACGATACCGATACTTTCCGTTAGCTGATCAAGGAAGGTTAAGTGGGTATCGCTGAACGTGTGAAAGGTCGAAAGTTCGATCACGGCTTTTGCTTCACCTTCAAACAACACCGGCAGCACTACGATGTTATTCGGTGCTGCTTCACCCAGGCCGGAACTTACATGCACATAGTTACCGGGAACGTTCGTAACCAGAATCCTTTCGCGCTCGAGCGTGCATTGGCCGACGAGACCTTCGCCCGGGTGAAATTCATTTGCCAGGTTCTTGCGTTTGCTGTAAGCGTAGCCGCCCAGCAGCTTCATCACCGGCTCGCCGTTGTCGCTTTGATTTACGTAAAAGACACCCTGTTGCGCGTTCACCAGCGGCGCGAGCTCAGACAGTACCATCTGGGCTACGGTCTTCATGTCGCGCTGGCCTTGCAGCATTCTTGTAAATCGCGCGAGGTTGGTTTTCAGCCAGTCCTGTTCGGTGTTCTTCTGAGTGGTGTCTTTGAGATTCAGAATCATCTCGTTGATGTTGTCTTTCAACGCCGCTACCTCGCCCTGTGCTTCCACCGTGATCGATCGGGTCAAGTCGCCCTTGGTCACCGCGGTCGAAACTTCAGCGATTGCGCGCACCTGGTTAGTCAGATTGGCGGCGAGACCATTGACGTTATCGGTTAAGTCGCGCCAGGTGCCGGCGGCGCCAGGCACGTTCGCCTGGCCGCCGAGCTTGCCTTCCACGCCGACCTCGCGGGCAACTGAAGTAACCTGGTCGGCGAAGGTCGCCAGGGTGTCGGTCATGTTGTTGATGGTGTCGGCGAGTTCGGCGATCTCGCCTTTCGCTTCCACCGTCAGTTTGCGTTTCAAATCGCCGTTAGCCACGGCGGTAACGACGCGAGCAATACCGCGCACCTGATCGGTCAGGTTACTGGCCATCGAATTAACGTTGTCGGTTAAGTCTTCCCAGGTTCCGGCAACGCCGCGCACGTCGGCCTGGCCGCCCAGTTTTCCTTCGGTACCGACTTCGCGGGCCACGCGCGTAACTTCCGACGCGAACGAGTTCAATTGATCCACCATCGTGTTGATAGTGTTCTTCAATTCCAGGATTTCGCCCTTCACGTCCACGGTGATCTTCTTGGAGAGATCGCCGTTGGCGACGGCGGTGGTTACTTCGGCGATGTTACGCACCTGACCAGTCAAGTTGCTGGCCATGGAATTTACGTTGTCGGTTAAGTCTTTCCAGGTTCCCGCGACGCCGGGCACGTCGGCCTGGCCGCCGAGCTTTCCTTCAGTACCGACTTCGCGTGCGACGCGCGTAACTTCCGAAGCAAACGAGTTCAACTGATCCACCATCGTGTTGATGGTGTTCTTCAATTCGAGAATCTCACCCTTCACGTCCACGGTGATCTTCTTGGACAAGTCACCGTTGGCTACCGCGGTGGTTACCTCGGCGATGTTACGGACCTGGCCGGTGAGGTTGCCGGCCATGAAGTTCACATTGTCGGTCAGGTCCTTCCAGGTTCCGGCCACACCCATCACCTGCGCCTGGCCGCCCAGACGACCTTCGGTACCGACCTCACGGGCCACGCGTGTTACTTCCGAAGCGAACGAACTAAGTTGATCCACCATCGTGTTGATGGTGTTCTTCAGTTCCAGGATTTCGCCTTTCACGTCCACGGTTATTTTCTTCGAGAGATCGCCGTTGGCCACGGCCGTCGTCACTTCAGCGATGTTGCGCACCTGCGCGGTCAGGTTGCCGGCCATCGAGTTCACGCTGTCAGTGAGATCCTTCCAGGTTCCGGCGACGCCCTTTACATCTGCCTGGCCGCCGAGTTCTCCTTCCGTTCCTACTTCTCGGGCCACGCGCGTCACTTCGGAAGCGAAGCCGTTGAGCTGGTCGACCATCGTGTTGATGGTATTCTTCAGCTCCAGGATTTCGCCCTTCACGTCCACGGTGATCTTCTTTGAAAGATCGCCGTTGGCCACGGCCGTCGTCACCTCAGCGATGTTGCGCACCTGACCGGTAAGATTACCGGCCATTAAGTTCACGCTGTCGGTTAAGTCTTTCCAGGTTCCGGCGACGCCTTTCACGTCCGCCTGTCCACCGAGTTTTCCTTCCGAACCGACCTCGCGCGCCACGCGTGTAACTTCCGAAGCGAAGGCGTTGAGCTGATCCACCATGGTGTTGATGGTGTCTTTGAGTTCGAGGATTTCGCCCTTCACGTCCACCGTGATCTTCTTTGAAAGGTCTCCGTTGGCCACGGCCGTCGTGACTTCAGCGATGTTACGAACCTGGCCGGTGAGATTGCCGGCCATGAAATTTACGTTGTCGGTCAAGTCTTTCCACGTTCCGGCCACGCCCATCACCTGCGCCTGGCCGCCGAGTTTTCCTTCAGTACCAACTTCGCGCGCGACGCGCGTCACTTCCGATGCAAACGAATTCAATTGATCCACCATCGTGTTAATGGTGTTCTTCAGTTCTAGAATCTCGCCCTTGACGTCCACAGTAATTTTCTTTGAAAGGTCGCCGTTCGCTACTGCGGTGGTTACCTCAGCGATGTTGCGGACTTGCCCGGTAAGGTTGCCGGCCATGAAGTTCACGTTGTCGGTCAGGTCCTTCCAGGTTCCGGCCACGCCGATCACCTGCGCCTGGCCGCCAAGTTTTCCTTCCGTTCCTACTTCACGCGCAACGCGCGTAACTTCGGAAGCGAACGAGTTCAACTGGTCCACCATCGTGTTGATGGTGTTCTTCAGTTCGAGAATCTCACCTTTAACGTCCACCGTAATTTTCTTTGAAAGGTCTCCGTTGGCTACGGCCGTCGTTACTTCAGCGATGTTACGCACCTGGCTGGTCAAATTGCTGGCCATTGAGTTGACGCTGTCGGTCAAATCTTTCCAGGTACCGGCCACGCCTTTAACCTTCGCTTCGCCGCCGAGCTTGCCTTCGGTACCGACTTCACGCGCGACGCGCGTTACTTCCGAGGCGAACGAGCCGAGCTGGTCGACCATCGAGTTAACAATCTTCACCGTGCGGAGAAACTCGCCCTTCAACGGCCGGCCATCAACTTCAAGGGTCATTCGTTCCGACAGATCGCCGTTGGCTACGGCGCCGATCACGCGCGCCATTTCACTGGTGGGGCGGGCCATGTCGTCGATCAGCAAATTGGTCGAGTCAACCAGCCTGAGCCACGAGCCTGCCGCCGCGGGCACCGCTGCGCGGTGCATGATCTTTCCCTCTTTACCCACGACGCGGCTGACGCGATCCAACTCTTTCGCCGTGCGGTCGCTTAACTCAATAATGTCATTGAAAGTGTCGGCAATCTTGCCCGCCTCGCCGGTCCAGTCGCCGGGGAGGCGGGCCGAGAAATCGCCCTTCTTAAAAGCCAGTAAAGTCTTCAAAAGTAGTTTTGTGTTTAGTGAATCGGTTTTCGCGGTTTGGGTTCGCATGATTTCTCCTTCGAAAGTTCCAAGTTCATTCGGAAGAGTTCGGACTAGCCTTGTTTGGACACTGACGCGTCAGGCGGACAGGTCTGGGAGACAATTCCACCGAAACGCGGACATCCACGAACTGAGCGGGGGATAATTGTTTAGGGGAAGAGAAACGTTCGGGGGAACGTTGCTTTCATACTATTTATACTGACCTCGACGCGATCTGTAAACCCTTTTTAGAGAAAAAATGGCCGGGACGGAGGAATCAGCCTTGACTGGTGAATAGGGGTAGCGGCTAGGGATGCGTTCCCTGGCTCCAGCGGAGCCAAATGTCTATAGCACCAGATGATAATCAGTTTTCCGCGCTCCGAAGGAGCGCAATGTACCAACATTTTGCTCCTCTGGAGCGAGCGAATGGAGGCTAAGCCGGTGCTATAAACATTTCGCCTCTACGAGGCGACCCCCGGCAGACAAAGTGTGTTGACAACTTGATCAGAGATTTCTGAAGTCTGTGCCGCTCGGTTCACTTCTTCGCGATGACGTCAATTTCGCTGTAGAAAGTGTTGCCATATTCATCAGCCGTCTCAGTCACGTAACAATCGAAGAGCAGATAGCGGAACTTACCCAGGCTACCCCGCCCATCGGCGATGCTAACGCCAAACTGGCCGCCGTCATCGCCCTCCTTCGATCGAGTATCGACTATCGCAATTAACTTCCATCCGTTGCCGGCCAAATCGATATTAGTCTTAGGCGCAGGTTTGAAGTTCGGATCGGTGCCGTCACTGGCCCACAGCCGGTACACCTGTGGCCCACGAGTGTTCGGGTGCCATGAATAAGTATTGACCTGCGCTATCTCAATCACGCTTCCGAGATCGATTTCAAACCGTCCGCCGCCGGTCCCGGCGTTCCAGAAAAAGTTTGCCGTGGGTTGATCTTCTTCAGTGGGCAGCGCGCCGTCTGTAAGCGCGCTGAGATCCGCGCCATTGCCATCGGCCTCACCCTCAACAAGTAACAGCTTGGCCTTGGCGGCCGCGTCATCTTTTGCCGGCGAGGGAACGTTTTTGAATTTGAAAGCGGCGGACGCGGTGGCGTTAGGGTTGTGATCGAAAGTCACTTTGACTTGGGCATGTGCTGTGAATGTCAGGGCCACCAACGCGGCGGTTGTGTATGCCAAATGGCGTAAACTAATTAGCACTGTGATCCCTTCTGGAGAACTCTCATAATCATCCAGTTTCGCTTGCCGATTTACTGTGAATCCTATGTAAGCGCAAGGCTCTATCTAAGATCCTAAACGACTTATGTTCACCAGTATTGCCTAAGCGTCTTAGTCCCATATTGTCTAAGCTGCGCGCCGCTTTTCAGTTGTTGCCTTGCCCTTTCGCTTTATTGACCGCGTGGCCGAACGAGTCGCTCCGATCAATTCGCGAAGTGCATTGTTAACGGCTTCATCGTTAGGAAAGACTTTGGCTACCTGCGGATCGAGCACGATGACGTTAGTAGATCTCTGAATCCGGTTAGCATATTTCCCGCGCACGAGCTTTCTAAAGTCGGCCCGTTTGTATTCCGGCCGCGTCCAATCGTTGAGTTCTGATTTAGCTTTCTTCATAGATTTTTCTCTCTTGCTTTGTGGCGAGTCGCGCGCTAGTGATTCGAATCGACTCGCCTCGCTGGGTATGCGAAACCGTCAACAGTCTACCTTTCGTCGACACGCCGAAGGTCAAGAAGCGGTTTTCGCTCAAGGAATGATCGGGATCCTCGCCGGTAGCCGAAAGCGGATCGCGGAATGCCGTGGTTGCCTCTTCAAAAGAAACTCGATGCTTGCGCAGATTCCGCTTAGCCTTGCGAGGATCCCATTGAAACCTCATCAGTGTGATTATAGACGTTGAGCGATAATCGGGCTACGGCGAACACCTGGCCCCGAGGTCAGCGTTCATATCAATTACTCCACTTAGCCGGCTGCCGATCCCATCTATGCTCAGTCAACTCAGCCAGCAGATCATCCGGCAGCCGCCCGACATCACTTGTCGCGATATTCGAATCGACGTGCGAAGGTTTGCGCATGCCGGGAATGATCGTGCTCACTACCGGGTTGCCGAGGATGAAGCGCAGGGCCATCTCGGGCATCGTAATTTTGGCGCGCGCGGCGATCGGTTTAATGGCCTCAACTCGATCGATTGTGGGAATCAAATTGTCAGGCACGAAATAAATGTTGCGCCAGTCGCCTTCCGGCCACTTGCTGTCTTTAGTGAGTGTGCCCGTCAAAGAGCCTTCGTCAAACGGCACGCGCGCGATCACGGCCGTGTCCATCTCGATGCAGGCCGGGAAAAGATCGTCTTCCGGATTCTGATCGAAGATGTTGTAGATCACCTGCACCGAATCGATCAGTCCGCTCTTGACCGTGCGCACTCCATTCCATGGTTCCCAGCGATTGATGCTGATGCCGGCCGCCTTGATCAATCCTGCGCGTCGCAGTTCGTCTATCTTCGTTGCCCAACGATCGTCTTCGACCCACGAGTCTTCCCAGACGTGGAACTGGATCAGATCGAAACTTTCGAGACCGGAGTTCTGCAAACTGCTGTGGACGAACTTGTCGATATGTTCAGGAGGAAAGCAATCGTCAAGAGTAGAACCGCGGCGGCTGGGCCATTGGAGGTTCTTCGGCGGGATCTTGGTCGCCGTGTAGAGTCTCTTTCCACTGTTGGCGCGGACGATTTGGCCGAGCAGCTTTTCGCTGAGTCCTTCACCGTATGCCCACGCCGTATCAAAAAAATTGCAACCGAGGTCGACGGCGCGCTGTAAAGAAGCCAGCGACTCTTCTTCGTCTGAGCCGGTCCAGCCACCCATGCCCCACATGCCATAGCCAATTTCGCTGATATTCCAGTTGGTGCGACCAAAGCGTCGATAGTTCATAGCAATTTGACTCGAATTCGGTTACTCGTGATGGTGTGAATAATTGCTAACAGCGACGGCAATTATTCGAGGAATAATATACTTGACTCTTCAGGAAACGCGGAATAGGCTCCCGATTTAAGAGATTCACGTGATGCCAACTCACCCTGTAACTACCGAGCAACTTCAGCGACAACTCGAAGAGTTACGGCGCAGCCTTGAAGCAGTGACCAAGCGTGATGCGGAGTTTAGGCTCGAAATGGAAGCATTTCTCAGACAAAGAAGATCCATCGTCGAGATGCCCGAAAGGGAAGCTGATTCCCGTTCGGAAGTTTTCACATGGCTGACTCCACTATTACAAGGCATAACAGTCGTCGTGGTCATCGGTTGCGTCTTCTGGATGGGGCAGTTGATTGGCACGGTTAGCACGAAAGTGGATGCCCTGCAGAAATCTGTCGATAAGATTATTGACTGGAAAGACGGCGCCGCCGTCTCCATCGGCTCCCTCAATACCAAAGTGGACAACATTAACTCTAAATTGGATGACCGGTCCGGTCCCAAGAGCAAGAAGTAACCGTACGGTCTTACCGAGACTCGAAGTCAGTTTCGTTCCAGCGTATCGTAGAGCGGCTGAGCAGGTCTTATCGTCGCTGACTCATCAGCCACCGTGATTGCCAGAATGCGAATCCTGTCATTGTCCGGCAGCACCAGTGTCCGCACGCCGGCCGGCAAATCGATCGCGTAAGCGAACAGATAAGAGTAGGCGTAAGCTTCGGCGCTGCCGTCGGCGGCATTGCGATGCGAAGCAAACCAGGCTATATCCGCCCGCTTAATAAAGCCCGGTCGCAGGCCCAACATTTCTCCATAGATGTTCGTGCGAGTCCGTGGCGGCATGGCTCCTGCCGGCGGCGCGGGCGCTCCAGGTCGTTGAGCGATTTGCTCTTCAGTCACTTTCCACACGCGATCGTCCCACTGTCCCACAAAGCCGGTCCAATCCTGAATCGTTAGATCGACTGATTTTTCGCCGACGCGGAACGTGCCTTTCTGATCACCGTTAGCGGCCGCGGCCAGTAGGTAGACGCGATTGTATTTTCCGGGCGGCAGATTGATCGTCTGACCATGCGCGACCACCGCGTTCGGCTTGCCGATATCAGCCGGCGCCAACTTAAAATGAACAGCGCCGAAAGTTATTTCGCGCGGCAACATCTCTGCCGGCAGAGCTTTCCCTTGCGACGCGCCCTGATTGTTTGGGGCCCAGTCAAAGCTGCCGTCCGCAGGCCGGTTGCGCCGCGAAGCAACTGATAACTCGTAATCCAACGCGACGGGTTGAGATTGAGTCAGGGGCGCTTTGGTACCTGGCGCCGCGATCTTCAAGGCGAAGGTCCGCGGCTGATATGAGCTAAGGGAAGTTACCAGCGCGCCGTTTTCGATCTTCGCCGGGCCGAGGGGTTGTTCCTGTCCGTTAACTTCGCGCGCCGCGATTACTGGAGCCGGAAAAGTGATGCGAACATCGGCGGCCGGCTTACCGTCCATTTCAACGACGCGCACGATCACCTCGTTCGTCAGTTCGGCTTTCTTCAAAGCCAGCACGCGTATGCGATCGTTGTTGATTTTCAAGAGCGAAAAACTCTTGCCCAGCCCTCCCGGATGTTTCGAACTTTCAAAAGCAATCAGAGGCTGATTCAAACGGTAAGCCTGCCAGTCGGTTCCGGCGTCTCGCCAGCCACGGCCGTGCCCCGCGAGGCCAAAGAGAATTTCGTGACGACCTAAATCCTGAGTTCCCTGATCGGCGTAACCACCGCGAGTTCCCGGCGTGCGCACCAGAGTCAGCCGCAGAGTCTTGTCATCCGGCTTATCAGATCCATTCTTGCAGTCGGTGAGTACCGTGGCGCCGAACGCGCCCGGCTGATCCGTCAAATCGATCCACTGATGCGAGGCGACTTCGAATTGACGCTCTTCGGCGTTCGGTCTTTGCACCGTGCCGATGTCCCAGTTGTAAGTGGCTAATCTGTTAGCAGCGGCGAGGGGAAAAGTTGCTTTCAGATTCGCGTTCCTGGTCTTCCAGTCGATCACGTTGCGAAATTCGATGCGATTACCGGCGTCACCTGCCGACAGACTGATCGTCTGCACGAATGTAGAATCTTCGGTTTCACGTTCGACGGCGACCGACACTCGCGCGGGACCATTCTCGACGACGCTGATCTTGACTGGGCCACCGACAAAAGCGCGCGGCGGTTTCTGTTCGTCTTCGAAATCCATGTTCCACGCCGGCCACTGCCGCGGGTTATCAGTCGAGATCGCCAGACGGATCGGAGCGGACAAAAGTTCGTGATTGATTTTCTTGTCAAAAACGCTCGACACGTCGCCGTGTCGATCTATTGAGATGCGATAGCGATCATTTTCCAGTGAAGACTCGGTTACTTTGAGTCTCGACGGCAAAAGAGCAGACTCGGTTGGTTCAATGTCATAGACGGCGTAACCGACCGAGGGTGCTTTAGCGAGGAATAGAACCTTTCCGTCACGCAACAGTTGTGCGGGAACCTCTTTGCCATCGGGCCCCACAACTCGAACAGCTTCAGGCTGATCGTTGTGGAACACGGCCGCCTCAACGACATCTTCGCGAGGAATGTTGAGCGGATTGTAAACGACGATCGCTGTGCCTTGCGTCTGGGTGTCCAGCGTCGACGCGACTGCCGTGGCTGCGCTGGTAAGCACGCCGGCAAACTGATTCAAAGCGATCACATCATCGTTCCACGCGAACTCAAAAGCTTTGGGCGTGGCGGTTCCGGGAAGGAGATCGTGAAACTGCCCTCCCATCACTAAAGTCCAGGCGTTGTTCAAACGCTCGAGCGGATAAGGCCGGCCACCCAACCACTCGGCTGCGACGGAAGCTTTTTCAGCCGCGTCCGCCAGCAGTTCGTTCTTTCGCATCCAGCGCTTTTGATAAGCTTCTGAAGTGAGCGACCCGGCTGAGTGATTAATCAGCTCGAGGTCACCCTGGTAGCGCGGCAGGCGATCGGTCGCGCAACAACTCGCGATGTCACGGAACATTTGGTCGGCTTGTGACCAGACGACTTTAATCGGCCCGTCACCGACAGAAACCAACGGACCGGAGGGCGTTGTGTTTGGCGGTCCGAATTGAAACAGCGGCGGCAGAGTCGTCTTGCCCTTTGCCGTAATCGCTTCCATCAGGCGCACCGAACTTTCATTCGGCGAGCCGCCCACGTCGCCAGTGCCCACGTAATGATAGTCGGCAAAAATTCCCGTCAGATTGCCGTTAGTCTGAATTCGCTTGACCCAGTCCTCCTGTCCTCTCGATCGGGTCTGATTCTGTTGCGCGGTCAGAGTTGGATCAGGTCCGGGCGGAGGTGGCGGAGTCTTGCTCAGGTCATAGGTCACCTGGCTGCCATAGCTGAGCGGATTCAAAGCGGCGATGATCGTCTTGCCATCTGGCCCTTCCCAAATTCCCACGTTGAAAGGAATGCCCACCGGAGTTTTTTCGGGTGAATCAGGCCCGCCGACATGCGGCGCGGGTTGCCATGCGGATGAAAGTTTCTGCGTCGAAAAACCTTTGATGCCTGAGTGAGCCAGGATGCTGGGCAGTGACGCCGGAAATCCGAAACAGTCGGGCAGCATATACTCATCGCTCGCCTTTCCGAATTCTTTGCGAAACCAATTGTTGCCATAGAGAACCTGGCGAATGATCGATTCGGCGTTGGGCGAGTTAACGTCGCCCTCTTCCATCGACGACCCGGCAGGAAACCAACGCCCGGTGGCGACGTATTGCTTCAATCTCTCGAAGTCCGAAGGGTAATACTCCTTCATCAAACGATAACGATTCGCGCCGGTGAAATTGAAAATGTAGTGCGGATATTTTTCAAACAGCGCAAAGTTATTGCGCATGGTCTTGGTCAGGTACTCAGAAATCACCTGGGGATATTCCCAGCGCCATTCGGTATCCAGGTGAGCGTACCCAACGACGTATAGAGTTGGTTCTTTCGCGAGATTGGGCGCGGCGGCGTTTGCGGGTTGTTTCTTTAGGCCTGCTTTGCTCGAATCGCGTTTGGATGTCTTGTTGGTTGGAGTTGGTTTGGTTACAAACGGCTCCGCTCGCGTGTCGGTGCGAGGGATCTGCGGACTGGCGGAATGCGCGGAGCCGATCACCATCAGCGCCACGATGACAACCCTGACGAACCGAGCAGTAGCCCGATCATTAGAGAGAGCTCGTGCAACTTGAAGACTAGGAAGATTCATGGGCGGCCTACTTCTAAACGATCTTTGGCGAGAAAGCAATAGTTTCCAGCCACCACTTTTCACGTAGAGAAGGGCGGCATCTTCACTTGAGCATTAAAGATCTTGGTGGGGTTGTGTCAATAGGTGTTCCACGGAATCATTGAACTCTTCGGATCTGAACTTCTTGTGACTCGGCCGTCATCGAATCAGATTCGCTAGCTTCCCAATCTGGCTCGCTTGTTGAACCATAGAGAAAGACCGAGGAATAGAGTAGAGAAGAAGCACGTCACAACGAAGAAAACCCAGTGAAGCTTCGTCGCCGCAGCTGAAATGATAACGCCAAACAAGACGGAGGCCATCGTCTGAAAGATTTCGAATACTCCCCGAAACACGTTACTTGTCGAGTGATGATCGTCCCTTACAAGTCGTACTTTGATTTCGGATGGGGCAATCACTCTGACCTGCGTGGAGAATTGCGAGTCGGCATCGGGCCGAGCTACATCGCTCTCACCGTAAGGCGAACTTGAGAGCATCTTCATACAAAACCTCCCTGTGGCTCTTAGACACACAAAGCCGCCGCTACTTTCGACTTCAATATGGAACTCCGACAGGTCAGGCTAACTATTTGGAGAATGGACCAGACCTGTACGTTGGCAAATACACTCAGACCCTGCGACAAGCAAATACTGTGCTGCCAACTCGGCTGCACCAAATCGCAATTTTTACGAGCTTATGGCCGTTTTCTTCCAGCCGAGATCACGGGCGTTTCACTTTTCTGGATTTTATTTCAAATTCTTGGAGGGAGCATCCTTACCACGCTGATTCTTGATCACAAACCCTCCCGGCGCTGTCCGGCTTAGCCAGAGTTGCGATTGAAGCAGGATTTGCTGAATGTGCTAAGGTTGGTGGAACTTGCGTAAGAAATATCGTGAACGCAGCTCATGTTGTCGCTTATATTTTTTTAAAGTGCCAAAATGATCTTAGCGTTTACCCTTCATCCAGACGCAGCCTAGTGTGAGCGTCCGTTACAAAATGCCGCCGTTGTCGCGCGCCTCTATTTGACACGCCAAGCAGCCACGCGCCCCCGAAATTTCGGACGAAATCCAACTATGTGAATTTGATCCAATATTAACACGCGAGATTTCTCCCTAGTTTAGCGTCTTTATTCTGGTCTCTTAGAGTCTTTTCTTTGGTCTTGAAGTTGCTAAGTGCTGAAATCAAGAGTGACCTCCGAGGCGCTCTTTGACCCACAAGCCGCCGTTAGTTACGGCTCGTGTGGAACTCCGAACGGGCTGCCTAACTTTGGAGAGTGGGGCAGCCCGATTCGTTTGTCAGCTGGTCGGAACATAAGCAAAGCCAAAACTCGGTCGCAAGTGGTTTTAGGCGAGCGATACTCTTCGTATGATAATAAGAAGAACGCCTTGTCTTTGACCATTGATTATCCCCGGAATAGAGATTCGTCCGCCCCTTAAGGGCCCGGTTGATTCAGGATGAACGGAAGTTCGGGGGCTCGAAGAGTTATCGGAAGGGAGTCACGTCGCGATTGTTGAACCACTAGTTGGCGTTGAGTCCCGGACTTCGGTAGTACCAGTAACCACCGCCGTGATAGCCGTTGGTGCCGCACTGGGTAACGAACTTGATCTGAAACGCACCCCTCCCGAACTCTGCCGGGGTGACTGAAAGGCCTAAAATTCATCGATAGCGTCCGTGCGCGGTTGAATGTAGCTAAGGAACCCGTCGTTTGATTTCAGCAGGTTGTCCTGGACATTCATACCGTCGAGCGTGGTATTCGGCGCGCCCTTGAGAAACCCATTGACGGACGACCGCCGCGGACACCCAGTCGACGTCCCAGGAAGCGCCAGCACTAGGGACCAAAACGTTGCATGACGCCGTCCGAATATCGGTGATCTGGCAGCCGGGGCCTGAATCAGTTCGCCGCCCCCCTACTGTGACCGTCACCCAAGGATTGCCCACCTCAAGCACCATATTGACCGTCGACCTCGATGTTGGTTACTTGTGATTTCTTAAAGCCTGATGTCTGCACCGTTGCGGTAAAGATTCCAGACGAAGCCTAGAGGGAATGTTGAAATTCCCGTTGTCGCTGGTGGTGGCCGTACCTTCTTGCCGGTTGCCGTATTGTTAGCCATAACCGTCGCATTAGGTACGACAGCCCCAATGGGGTCTGTAACCGTACCTACGATATATCCCGTTGTCACCTGCCCAAGCCAGCACCGGGCGCCCGAGCGTTTGGGTGATGCGGTCGAAACGTAGTGATCTCGTGGTTAGTGAGGTCGTGCCAACAGTGGTCGTCGGGTCTGGATCATTCCGCCGCTTTGACGACGGTGACTATCTGCTTGACTGTCTATGCCGAGTCTCAAGCACGAGATCGACCGTCTGAGGCGCACGTGGCACTGCCACGGGAGGACAGGAGTGGTTTGGCTGCTAAATCTCGAAACACAGTACCAGTTACTTCATCCTCCAACGCCGCAGATTTGTGGTAGACTTGCGCCTCTGAAGAGATGCGCAATAGTTGCAGCTCACATTACTCTCCTCGAGGCATCACGCACGCGTGCCGGTTAAGCAGTCACTCAAAACTTATCCCTTTCCGGTTGGAGGTCTTTATGAAAAAGTTTTTCTTTCGTTTCCTACTGATGGTCGTTCTGGCGTTGGTCTTCGGTCTGACGGCGTTGGCCGACACGATTCGCCTCAAGGACGGCAGTGTCATTCGCGGCCAGATCGTCAGTTTTAAGAACGAACAGTTTACGATTGTGGTGGGCAGCGGCACGCGTGGGCGCAAGAGCCAGATCACCGTCTACATGGAAGACGTCGACTCGATCGAGTTCGACTCGGTAGGCGGCGCAAACACTTCCAGCTACCCTACTAACGAACCGACGAACAATAATCAACCGGTCTATCAGCCGCCGGTCAACAATCAACCCACGTACACGCCGCCGACTACAAATAATTCAGCGCCGCCGACGTTCTTTACCGTCAACGTGCGCGTGCGGGCGGACAACACCAGTAATGGCTGGACCAACACCGGACTGGTCGTGCGGCGAGGCCAGCGAGTACGGATTACCGCGTCGGGCCGAGTGAGCCTGGGTCAAAACCGGTTTGCGACTCCCGACGGTCTGCCAAATGTTCCCGACCGCGACAAACTAATGCGCAACCAGCCCACCGGGGGTCTTATCGCGGTCATCGGCGACGACAACGACGACTTCATTTTCGTGGGCCGCAGCCGCGATTTCGTATCGCAGCGTGACGGCGTCCTTTTTCTGGGCGTGAATGAAGGTAACCTGAGCGACAATTCAGGAGTGTTTGAGATAGTGATCGAGGCCGAGGCCGCGAACCCGCGATAGTTTGGAGTGCGCCGGCAGAGCGAAGCGGCGACGGCGCTTTCAATTGGGTTCTGGTAGAAAGCCTGAAGATCCAAAGCGGTGTCGCGCTGCACTTGCCACCGCACTCCAAATACGCGGGAAACTTCCCCAAACGACCTCGCATCAGAACTGCGGGCCGCTAACCAACAGCTTGACCGCGCTTCCGCCTGCGCCATATAGTTCATGCCCAAGGTAATCCGGCCTGCCTCGAGTCAGAAAGAAGGTTTAGAGTTCAGCCATCAGGCTGCCCGCGTCGGGAAACCAGCACAAGCTAAAGCCTGGACTCTGAACTTCAGTAAAGGATCGTCATGATGAAAAGCATTAGTTCTGGTTGCCGTCTCTTCGTTCTGATGGCCGGCATTGCGTTAAGTTTCGGTTCCGTGCAGAGCACATCGGTCCTGGCGCAGGCGCGCCGGCAACCACCGTCATCTGATCAGAAGAAGAACAAGCGCCCACCCGAGGGCGGCCAGCAAACTGACGAAGAGAAGCAAGAGCCGCTCCCGAAAGACATCATCGGTAAACCACAGGAAGCCGAAAAGATCGCCGTCACTACCAACATCGTTAACGTCGATGCCGTCGTCTACAACAAGAAGACCGGCCAGCCGCAGATCAATCTTAAGAAAGACAACTTCGCGATTTTCGTGGACGGAGTTAAGAAGGACATTTCAAACTTTGCGACGCCCGAAGCTCCAATCACCATCACGCTGGTGGTCGAATTCAGCAAGCTGGGCGAGACGATGGGTTTGTATGGCAACGGCGGTATGGAACCGGGCCAGAACGAAGTCATTCGGCCCATGGCGATTTTTCTCTCGCAGTTTATTACCCGGGAAGATTACGTTTCGGTCATCGCTTATGACATGCGGCCAACCCCTTTGACGGATTTCACCAATAATCCGGCACGCATTCAACAAGTCATCACTTTACTGCTGCACAACCAGCCCGCGTTTACTGAAACGAATCTTTTTGACGCGATAAAGTTGACGCTGGTCGGCGGCCGCGCCGACTCCGTAGTCCTGGAAGATTCAAAACAGTCCAAGTCTGACTATGCCGGCATGGTCGCCGTGCCGGGCGGACGCCGGCGCGCGGTCCTCTTGATATCTTCGGGGATCGATACCTTCAGCAAGATCAATCTGGATCAGGCGCGTAAGATTGTGCAGAATTCGGGCATCCCAATTTACATCGTAGGTACGGCCAACATGTTCATGAAGAAGTATGGCGACCAGATGGATCCGGGCCGCGGTGCAAACATTCGCGGAATTCCCATCGATCGCATGACTTTCCTGCAAGCCGACAACACCATGAAGACCTTTGCCAAGGAAAGCGGTGGCAGTTACTTTCCGGTGACGTTTGAAGGCGAACTGCCCGCTGTCCTGGGATCGATCAACGCCATGCTACGGAGTCAATACAGCCTGGCGTTTAAGCCCGACGACATAGCTGACGGCAAGTCTCACAAGATCGTCGTCAAGGTTGATGTCGATGGTGACGGGCAATACGACGACAAGGCTTACGTGGTGAAAGCGCGCGAAGTTTACAACGCGCCCAAGCCGGACGCGGCGAGTAGTAAAGCAGCAGGCGGCAAGCAGTAGCGCCAACGGGGCAGTAGCCCGACCGTATGTCGAGGGCTTCAGGCAAGATCAATAACTACATCCAGGCAGAGGTTAGGACAAACTAGCCTCTGCTTTTTTCATGACGGCCTCTCTTACGGTCGGGCTACTGCCCCGTGTCGGCCTGGCTACTACCTTTAAATGGATGCTTGCCCTGACACAGCGGCCGCGTGTAAAGTACGGCTATCCCTTACATTCTCCCGTTTTTGTCAAACTAGTCGGAGGTCAGTAACTGATGTCCAGTGATCGTGTAGACCCTGTTGAGGCCGCAGCCGCGGTTGAGTACCCGGACCGCGTAGGATTCAAACCGGACAATCCGTATCTCGAGAGCTTCCGACCGTACATACCACCTGAGGTTCGCCTGCGCGAACTGACGATTATTCCTCTCATCATGGGCACCCTATTGGGGATGGTGTTTGGCGCGTCGTCGCTTTATCTGGTCTTGAAGGTCGGACTGACTGTCAGCGCGTCAATTCCAGTGGCCGTGATTTCGATCACGCTGTTCCGGTTGTTTTCAAAATTTGGTCTTCGTGACGCCACGATTCTCGAGAACAACATCGTGCAGACGGCGGGCTCGGCCGGAGAATCAATCGCTTTCGGCGTCGGCGTAACGATGCCGGCGATTATGATTCTGGGACTGGACCTGGAAGTCACGCGCGTGATGCTGGTGGCCTTGCTGGGTGGACTGCTCGGCATCCTAATGATGATTCCGCTGCGGCGCGCGCTGATTGTGGCCCAACATGGTTACTTGAAGTACCCGGAAGGCACGGCCTGCGCAGAAGTCCTGAAGGCCGGTGCTTCCGATGAATCGCGACAAGCCGCGGCGAAAGGATCGGCCCAGCACGCTGGAGCCGTGGAAGAAGGCGAGGGAACTGGAGCGAAAACGATCTTCGCGGGTTTGGGAGTTGGTTTCCTCTACCAGGTGCTGATGACCGGCTTCAAAGGTTGGAAGGACACTCCGGAAAAGATCTTCGGCGCGCCCTTCAGGGCTGGTTCTGTTTCGGCTGAGATTTCACCAGCTCTTTTGGGCGTTGGTTACATTATCGGCCCGCGCATCGCTTCGATAATGTGCGCCGGTGGCGTGCTCGCTTACCTGGTCCTGATACCCGCAATTAAATTTTTTGGCTCAGGAATGACTACACCTCTGGCGCCGGGAACTGTTCCTATTGGCGAGATGGGTCCCTCCCAAATCCGTGGCGCATACATTCTTTACATCGGCGCCGGGGCGGTGGCCGCCGGCGGAATCATCAGCTTGTTTCGATCGCTGCCGACCATCTGGCATGGATTGAAGGGCGGTCTCGCCGATCTTAGAGGCGGTCAGGCCGCAGCCGCGAATGTGCCGCGCACAGATCAAGATTTGTCGATGAAGTTTGTGATTGGCGGAACCCTGGCGCTGCTTGGCTTGATCATGATCTTTCCGCAGTTAAATCTGCGCTGGAACATCATCGGGGCAATTCTGATAGTGGCCTTCGGCTTCCTGTTCGTCACTGTTTCGTCGCGCCTTACGGGAGAGATTGGGTCGTCTTCAAATCCGATCTCAGGAATGACTGTCGCTACGCTGCTGTTGACCTGCTTGATATTCCTGGTTATTGGCTGGACCGGCCCGCCCTACTACATCACTGCGCTTTCGATCGGCGGCATTGTTTGTATTGCTTCTTCGAATGGCGGCACTACTTCACAGGATCTGAAAACCGGGTTCCTGGTCGGCTCAACCCCAAAGTATCAGCAGATCGCAATTCTGATCGGCGCCTTTTTCTCGGCGCTAATCCTGGGACCGATTCTTCTGGTGCTCAACGATTCGGCCACGGTTTATGTGCCGCGACTCAGCTTCGAATCAGCAACGAAGAGCATAATGGTCGATCCTGCGAAAGCAGGTTCTTTGCCCGCCTTCACTGATCAAATCAAGCCGGCGACGCCGGGCAGTTACCGAGTGCTTAAGAACGACGCTGCCGCGCCAACAGTTGCCGGATTGGATCCAGGCGAGTACCTGGTCGACGGCAGCGGTAAGGTCGTTTACAAAGTCGAGGAGAATTTCCCGCCTACCCTCAAGGTTGATCCCGCGCAGGCTGGCAAGCCGGAACAGCTTAAGGGCCCGCAAGCCAACGCTGATCCCGGCTTGTATCGGCCCTGGCACAAGATCGACACCGAAGGCGGTCCCGCGGGCCGCTACCTGGTCAACGATCAGGGCATCCCGGTCTATCTGGCCGATCCGGGTATCAACGGCATTCACAAGACTCGGCCCGACGGATCACAGGTGACGAAATACGACGCGCCCAAGGCGACCCTGATGTCTTACATCATCAAGGGCATTCTGAATCGTCAGTTGCCCTGGGGGTTAGTACTTTTGGGTGTGATGATCGCCATCGTGCTCGAGATGAGCGGTATTCCTTCGCTGGCTTTCGCGGTTGGCGTTTATCTGCCGCTGTCGTCTTCAAGCCCAATCTTTATCGGCGGTATGATCAGGTGGGGCGTCGATAAATATCTGCGGAACAAACTGAAGCACAAAAATCTTACCGAGGATCAATTGGTAGCTGAGACTGACAAGAGTCCCGGCGTATTGATGGCCTCAGGTTACATCGCCGGCGGCGCTCTGGCGGCGATCGTGATCGCGATTTTGCAAGGCGTGCCCAAGCAGGGGCTGGCGAATTTCAACAAAGCTGTTGAGGACTGGGCCACTGCCAAAAACCCCTTGTTCGCCGGCGGAAACTCAGACCTGCTGTCGATGATTCCTTTTATCATCATCATGCTCCTGCTCTATTTAGTAGGCCGCGAGATTATTCTTCGCCCCAACAACGCCGGAAAGACATAGGGCAGGTTGTCGGGGCTGGCGTAGCCTTGACAGTGTGCGCTAATCAGCCGAAGTTCCATGAAGTTCGAGGCGCGCCTGGCGACATTTTCGGCGCGCCTCATATTTTCTTTCAGCAAAGGATCGAGAGGAAATGTTTCATAATCGATATCGCGGCCGCCTCGCTTTCTTATCGGTCTCTCTGTTCGTAATTTTGTCTGCTGGTGCTGTCTCCTCCGCCGTCGCCCAAACGCAGCGCACGCCTTCCGACGTGGTGCGCGAGTTCTACAAAGCCATGCACGAGCATCGTTTCAAAGAAGCGTGGGCACTGACGATTTATAAGCCGGCCGTCGAAGGCTTGAATGCCGAAGAGATGGAAGATCTGCGCCCCGACTTTGAAGAGAAGGCCGCAGCGATTCCGGACCAGGTGGAGATTTCGGGCGAGCAGATCAGCGGCGACATCGCGACTGTCTTCGTCAAGGTCCCGATCAGCGAAAGCACGCCGCAGAACCTTTCCCAACCGGTTACCTTAATCAAATCGGGCGGCGTCTGGATCATCGGCGATGAAGCCAACCAGGCTATCGTTAAGAAAGCCGGCCGCAGGTTTTTCCTCGAAGCGCTGATCACCCAACATCACAGCGATATCGAAGACCTGCTTAAACGCGTGATCGCGGTGCAGATCGTTTACACCCAGCAGCACGGTGGCTTTGGAGATTTGCAGGCATTGATTAACGCCGGGTTGCTTCCCAAAGTTGCCGGCGATCCGAAAGACCTCGGCTATAACTTTCGCGTTACGGTTGGGAACGATGGCAAGTCCTATCTGGCCGGCGCCGAGCCCACGCGCTACGGCCACACCGGCAAACTTTCGTATTGGATGGACCAGACGGGCACCATCAAGAGCGCCGACAATGGCGGCAAGCCGGTTGCTGGCCCGAAGTGATCCAGCAAGCCTAAAATGCCTGCTAAAACGCCCTCTCAGACCGACTCTAGTCTAATCTGACTTAGCTATTGCTTACCGTCGCGCCCAACGATAGAATACAAGGCGGACGCGTTAGCGTTCATCTTGCCCTTCCCCTCTCGCACCGATTCTCGGACTTCGCGGCTCCTCGCATTTCGAAAGAGGTTAATCATGCCAGAGCTAATTCGTTCAGTAGTGTCGCGAATGCGGCTCTATGTTAAGGATCGCCGGCGTTCGCCGCGCCTGCGGGTGCGCCTGTTGTTCTTGGCCTCGGTTTGCCGGAGCAAAAACGGCAACGGCGTGCAGACGCGGGAGCGTCTGCTCAAAGGGCATACGCGCGACATCAGCGCCAACGGTCTGGGATTGAACGTGCCGCAGATACATCTTGACGGGCACCATCTTGCGACCGAAGGAAGCGAGTTGGAGTTAAGGCTCGAGTTGCCCGGGGGAGCGGTGCGGATGCGCGTTCTACCCAGCCGTTATGAACGTCTGGATGAACCTGAACTCGGTTGCATTTATCTGGTGGGAGTTCAAATCGCGCACATCGAAGAAGAAGACCGCGGGCGCTATTTGAGTTTCATTGCGCAGGGACTCGGGACAGTAGCCCGACCGTGAGCGACGGCTTGCGCGCTTTGCGGACCAGCCGTCTTCGCTTCCAACTTTACTTAAATACCAGCCAACCAAAAACCTGCGGCACGTGAAAGTTAGCCTCCTTTGTGCGCGTCGGCTGCCACGCCAGATAACCACGCCCCGGATCTTTCCCGATACAACGAAAAAGATTTATCCGCCAGCGTTCATCCTTTTGCGGTTCGTGAATCCAATGGTTCCACGGAATGCGCATCGCGATGATTACTTGATCCCGCTCGACACGCGCCGCCGTGGTCATGTGTGATTGAAACTCCCAATCCGATTCGCGCTTCTCGGCCGTCCAGTGAATCGCCACGTCCAGCCACTCGCCGGTCGGCGCTGCTTCAAACTCGAAATATCTTTCGACCACGCTTGGATCGGGCGCGATAAAAATCTCGCACACGTCTCGATCCCAAAGGCCCATGGTCTTCTTCGCGGTTTGAGGCTTTGGGTTGACGACCAGGGGTTCGCCCTGCCGGCCGGTGAAGCGGACGTGAATGGCTTTGCTCGACCAGAGAATTCTGGCCTCGCAATGACGAGCGGAGGGAGCAGCCTCTCCGGACCAATGGCGATCAATCTTAATCGGTTGCGCCTTGCTCCATTCAGCGTTGTCCAGGTCACCGACCTTCAGATCGGTTACGATGTGATGGGCTGCTATGATTCTGTCTTCGATCATTGTCCTGTTGTCTTACGGGTATTGGCACTGATCTCATTACGGCGACAACTCATTCATTCGTTGAACTGCATCCGCGGAGCAGGTGGCCGGTAAACCAGTTGCTCCTCCTCTTCCTCTGCTTTAGCCGGCGTTCGTGAGGGATCAGCATACTGCAACTTATAGAGTTTCCAATACAGACCCTGTAGCGCCAGAAGGTCCTGATGCGTCCCCTGCTCGCGAATCTCGCCGTGATGCAGCACGATGATTTTGTCAGCGCGCTGGATTGTCGACAAGCGGTGCGCGACCACAAGCGAGGTGCGGTTGCGCATCACGCGCTCGATTGCCTGTTGAATGAACTGCTCGGTTTCCGTATCGATCGAACTGGTGGCTTCATCCAGGATCAACAGCGCCGGATCGAAGGCCAGCGCGCGCGCGAACGAAATCAACTGTTTCTGGCCGACGGATAATCCGGCGCCGCGCTCGCGGACTTCCGCTTTGTAATCATGCGGCAAGCGCTGAATGAAATTGTCGGCGCACACTTCGGTCGCGGCCCAGCGGACGCGCTCGTCTGAAATATCTTTGCGGCCCAGCCGGATGTTGCTTTCAACCGTGCCGGTAAAAAGAAAAATGTCCTGGAGAACCACCGCGAAGTTTTCGCGCAGCGATTGCAACTCCCAATCCCGCACGTCTACGCCATCGAGCAGGACACGACCCTTCTGCACGTCGTAGAAACGCATCAAGAGGTTCGTGATCGTAGTCTTGCCGGAACCGGTATGCCCGACCAGCGCTACCGACTGCCCCGGTGCTACGGTGAACGAAACATCTTTCAAAACCCAGTCGTCTTCCTTGTAGGCAAACCACACATTCTCAAATTCTATGCGGCCTTCAGCACGCCCCGTCTTCAATGGAGTGGCGGGCGTCGTGATACTTATCGATTGGTCGAGCGTCTGAAAGATTCGATGTGAAGCAACGACCGCGCTTTGCAGCACGTTGTACTTGTCGGAAATATCGCGAATTGGTTGAAACAGAAATCCGGAATACTGAATGAACGCGACGAGGGCGCCCAAACTCAACGCGTGGTTCATGACCCGGTAACCGCCGTACCATATAATCAGAGCGATCCCGGCGGCGCCGATAAGATCAACCAGCGGAAAGAAGACCGCATAGTAGAAGATCGTGTCGATATTCGCCTTGCGATGCTGGTCGTTGATGCCGGCAAAACGAGCGAGTGATTTGGCCTCCGCGTTAAAAATCTGCACCGTCTGCGCGCCGGAGAAATGCTCTTGCAGAAAAGCGTAGATCCTCGCCAGTCGCGTGCGGACCAGGTCATAACCGCGACGCGCGCCCTGGCGAAACCAGGTGGTCGCGGCGATCAGCATTGGCACGGTCAAAAGGGTCACCAGAGTCAGGCGGTAATCCTTCCAGGCCATCACGGAGATGATTCCCGCGATCATCACCAGGTCACCGAGCAGGTCGGTTACGCCGGAAGTAAACAGTTCATTCAGCGCGTCTACATCGGCCGTTAACCGGGCCATGATGCGGCCCACCGGATTGCGATCGAAGTATGCGATCTCCTGGTGCTGGAGCTTGTCATACATCTCGCGGCGCAGATCGAACATGACGTACTGGCCGATAGTATTCAAGAGCACCACCTGGAAGTACGAGAATACAAACCTGATGAATTGCACTCCGAAATAAAGCAGCGCGAACAACATGATGCTCATCCGGAACGAGCCCAGGAAGTGTTGGCCGAAAGTTAACGGCACTGCGGCCACTGTCGTACGCGGCAGGATGTAGCCATCGATTGCCCATTGCGTGAACTGGGGCTGAAGAATGACCAGCAAATTCAACAGCAGCGTCAGAGCGAGCGCCGGGACCAGCAGGCGCGCGTACGGTTTGAGATAGCGCAAAAGCCGCCGCGCCACCTGCAAGTCGTAGGTCTTGCCGATGGCTTCTTCTTCGTGAAACTGTTTGACTGCCGTGGACATTTTCTGAAATCTCAAATCTCAGATCTCAAATTTGAGATCGCAAATCTGAAAACGCCTTTTCTCAAAGCTGCTTGTAGGAAGACGCGTTCACCAGGTTCTGCTTTTGCGGAAAATGCAGAAGCAACCCAATACCCGCGATCACAAAACCGAAGTAGTAGTAACTCGACCCGGTGATGAAATGATCCAGCAGGCCGAATAACGCGGAACTCTCACACAGCGCAAACGACAACACATAAGCGCTCTGAACCAGATCAAGCCGTTGGGTTGCGACCGCCTTAGCCAGCGTTTTTTGCTTGAGCAGAAAGGAGAAACCTACCGGCACGAGGCCCAGGCTGTTTAGCACCAGCGTCAACTTTGGATTCTCAGAGGCTGCAACTGGCGCCAATCGAGTGAGGGCTAAAAACATCAGCACCGACATGCAGATGGCGAACCAGAGAATTAGCAGCGTTAGATATCGCGCGTTAATATCCGGTTCGGTTTTTTCAGTTGGCTTCATGGATGTCTTTCGCGCGTCAGGTCGCGGCCAGCTCTTCTTCCAGCAACTGTCGCTCGTAAAGATCCTTATATTCACCGCCGCGGGCCAAAAGCTCTTCGTGCGTGCCGCGCTCAATGATGCGGCCTTCGTCCAGAACGCAAATCAGATCCGCATGCCGGACAGTCGAGATGCGATGCGAGACGATGATGCTGGTGCGTTCCCGCATGACGCCGCGCAGCTGCGACAGGATCTTTTCCTCTGTATAAGTGTCGACCGACGACAGAGCATCGTCCAGAATCAAGATCCCTGGCTGGCGCAGCACCGCGCGCGCGATCGCAGTGCGCTGCTTCTGTCCGCCGGAAAGAGTTATTCCGCGCTCGCCGACCAGCGTGTCAAAGCCGTCCGGGAAATCGCGCACGTCGTCATCCAGTCCGGCGACGCCGGCAGCTTGTTCGATCTCTGCGCGCGTAGCTTGTTCCACGCCAAAGGCGATATTTCTATCCAGCCCGTTGCTGAACAAAAATGTTTCCTGCGGCACGTAGCCGATTGCGGAGCGCAGTTGAACCAGCGGATAGTCAGCGACCGCCACGCCGTCAACGAACACGCTGTTCGGCTCGGCTTCCAACACCCGCGGAATCAAATTCACCAGCGTCGATTTCCCACTGCCGGTGCGGCCCACGAAAGCTATCGTTTGGCCTGCTTCTATGGTCAGGTCGATGTCACACAAGACGGGCTCGCTGTTCGGGTGATAGCGGAAAGTCAGATGGCGAAATTCAATGCGTCCCGTGATCGGCGGTTGTTCTTTGACGGCTTTTGAATCGGCAATTGCCGGCTTGATCGTCATGATGCTCTGCATTCGTTTCCAGCTCGCTGTGCCGCGCTGGTAAAGATTGACGACATACCCGATCGCGATCAGGGGCCAGATCAGCCGCAGCAGGTACATGTTGAATTCGGTGAACTGCCCGACACTGATTTC
>Ga0070698_100000099_pt1 | contig 69999 bp, 77 predicted proteins | sample KBSK1502metaG_FD_65477 | JGI IMG/M metagenome (GOLD analysis project Ga0070698, IMG submission 65477) | Corn, switchgrass and miscanthus rhizosphere microbial communities from Kellogg Biological Station, Michigan, USA - KBS K1-50-2 metaG | ecosystem: Host-associated > Plants > Roots >... | reverse complement strand
ACGTGCCGCTTTGCGCCAGCGGCCGAAGCGGATCATCGTCGGCGAAGTTCGGGGCATCGAGGCGCTCGACATGATCCACGCCATGTCCAGTGGCCACGACGGAAGCCTGACCACGCTTCACGCCAGCAATCCGCAAACGGCGCTCGATCGGTTGGAGGTGCTGGCGATGTCGGCTGACAGGAACCTTGCTCCTCACGTCGTGCGCCGAATGATTGGTGCCGGCGTCGACCTCATCGTGCATCTGAGTGCGTACCACCGGGCCGACAAGGAACTTCGGCGCCTTGCCTCACTCGCCTTTGTCGCTGAAAACCGAGAGAACGATCTTGGCGCACCAATTGTTTCCCAGGTCGCCAGCTATCGCATCCTCGACGACTCCTGGGAATGGCGACGCGAAGCGGTGGCGCATATGCCAGACAAGATCTGGAGAAAGCTGCTGGCAGCCGGTATCAATCCAGACGACGTAGTTCGCGAGGTGATCGGGAATGGCGAGTCTTAGAACCGTCCTGGTCATTATCGGCTTGACCATCGCCTTCGGCGGTGTGGGAGTCATGGCGGCCGACGAGCTGACTGCCACCGCCGCACGGATCAGTCGCAGGATCGGCGGGCTCATTCGGCCGGAATCTGTGCGGATCGCTCTCGCACAGGCAGCTCTGGAGTCAATACCAGTCCCCCTCTGGATTTCGGCTCGCATAGGACTCGCCATCGCGGCCGCCGCTATCGCCTGGGAATGGTTTGGTCTGCCGGTCCTGGGCCTGATCGCTTTTCTTGTCGTGTACCACCTGATCGGGACGGGGCTTGAGTTCAGGCGGCGGACATCTGAGGCTCGCCGCCAGGAAGCGCTTCTTGAAGCATTGCGTCACGGCATCGCCGTTATGTCGCGATCCGGCAACGCGACGTCCATGCTCGAGGCGCTGGCGGATGGAGGTCCGTTCGAAGTCCGGCCCCTGTTCAAGGAAATCGTCTCAGCCGGTGGCAGCGGCCCGGCGGGCGAGGCCTTCGTTCGCGAACTCGAGAGAATACGCGAGCGCATCGCCGATCCCTTGTTTGACGACGTTGTGCTTGCGCTGACACTGCACTGGCGGCAGGGTGGCAAGCTCGTACCGGCCCTCGAGGCAGTAGTCAGCGACTGGTCGGAGACGCTGCGCCTTCAGCGGGAGGCGAAGGCATTGCGCTCTGGGGTCGAAGCGTCGGTGGTGCTGCTTGCGCTGCTGCCGCTGGTGTTCCTGGTCACACTGCAGCTGCTCGCGCCATCGTTGCTGGCGCCTTTTCGAACTCCTGCGGGTGAGGTTGTGTTCGGACTCGCCATCGGCTGGATGGCGCTTGGCTACGGGATCCTCCAGCGGATGTCGCTGCCTCCGCGCGAGAGTCGCTTGAGATTGCGCGAGGCTCTGCCGTGACACCTTCGCTGGTTGGAGCGCTGGCGCTGTCAGCCCTGGCTGGCGTCACTGTTTCGTGGCTGTTCATAGCCTGGCCGCGGCGGATGACCGCCGAGGAATGGATCGTGCACCGGCGGTCGTTCCAGCGTGCGCACGATGCGACGAGGCAGCCGCGCCGATTCGCCCTGGTTCGACAGGGGTCCGTGGCAGGGGTCAGGATCCTGCCGCATCAGGACCTCGCGCTATTGAGCCTCGCAAGTTCAAGCGCGCCGGCCTCGCATGCGGTGGCCTTCCGTCGCTTGGCGGTTGTCGCTGGCAGCTCCGCAGCCGGAGTGCTCGTCATCGCCACCTTAGGCGCGATCGCAACTGGAGCGGCCCAGTTGGCGGTCGTTTCGCCAGTCATTGCGCTGGCACTGGCAGCTGCTGCCTCGATTGCTTTGTGGTTGAGGTGGAGATTTGAAGTAGCCAGCATCCGCGCCGCGATCCGCAAGGACGTACCGCGGCTGCTGACGGGCGCACGCGTGCTGCTGGATAGCGGTTCGGCAAATGCCGAGCAGGCGCTTGCTGCCGCAGTCGGCACTTATGCCGATCCCGCCGCTGAATTACTGCGTGAGGCCTTGCGCCGGAAAGAGGTCCGGCGCATCGATTTTGAGTCAGCGGTAGACGAAGTCGCGGACCGATATGGCATCGACGACATGCACCGGCTTGCGGATAGCCTCCGCGTCGGCCATCGCTACGGGACTGGAATGTCCTCCCTGCTGGTGGATTTCGCCCAGCGAGCACGCAACTCCTGGCACGCTGCTTATCGCGAGCGGATCACGCGAGCTCCAGTCTTGATGACCGTGCCCACGCTGATCTTCTTTGTGCTTCCGCTGTTGGTGCTCGTGATGTTCCTCGTGTTCACGCCGCTGATGGGCACGCTGGCACGGCTATGAACGAGCGGGGACAGGCACTGATCGAGTTCTCTCTTACGGTCGGCCTCCTAATGCTGCTGGTGGTCGTCACCGCACAGGTGGCGATCTTCCTCAACTACCGCTCGAGTCTCGAGCTGGCGGCTCGAGAGGGCGCCTATCAGGCCAGTCTGGTCGGACACCAGCCTGGCGACGGTCAGCTCGAAACGCAGACGCTATGGGCAAAACTGGAGCCGGGCGCACAGCCGGTCCAGGTGACCGTCACGCGCGAGGGCAACCTGATCGTCGTCACCGCGAGCACTTATGCGCCGGCGATACTGCCGATTCCTTTCCCACCCTTCACCCGTCTGCCCGTGCAGGCTCGTTCGGTTCACACGATCGAGCAATTTGAGCCGGGATCGTAATGAACACGCAATCGGGCCAGGCCCTGGTGGAGTGGGGGTTGAGCGCATTGGTGCTGATGCTGTTCGCATTCGGTCTTCTGGCTGTTGGTCAGATCGTCGGGGAAGACACGGCCGTTCGGTCTGCCGCGACGCAGGCCGCGTTCGCGGCTGCGCGTGCGCCGAGCGCGGCAGCGGCTCAGCAGTACGGCCAGGCCGCAGCCGCTGAAGCAATCCAGGGAACGCAGGTCGAGGACCTTCAGGTGACCATCGACACGGGCTCGTTCCAGCGCGGATCGACATTGACGGTGACGGCCCGGGGATATGTGAGCCTGACCGCATTTCCTGGCATCTCGCAGCTGCTGGGTGGAAGGGTTGCGGTGACCTGGCAGGCTCACGCGCTGATAGAGCCGTATCGGAGCCGGACGCCATGACGTTCGACGACGCGCAGAAGGGCCAGGTGCTAGTCATGTCCGCGGTGGTGATGGCCTTCCTGTTCTTGCCGCTGTCAGTCTTCGTCATCGACACGGCCCTGGTCGATTCGAGCTATGCCCAGCTTGGAGAGACGTTGCAAGCCTCTGCAGAAGACGGAGCCTCGTCGATCGATGTCGCCGCCTATCGGAGCAGCAATGGCCAGACTGTCAGGCTCGACGCGGTCGCAGCGAAGACGGTCATCGACCGGTCGATGAAGGCGGCATCGCTTCCGGGCATTGAGTCCTGGACTGCGACTATCAGCGGCCCGCGAGTCACTGTGACCGGAACGATCTCGGTTCATTTGATGGTGCTCGGCACCGCGACGCTGACCGAGTCGAGGAGCGCGATCTTTGCCTATGGGCAGTAGGACGATGCGTACCATCCGGCTCAGCACCGCGGTCGCCCTGGGCATTGTCGTCGTGATCATCACCGCGTTGCTTTCAATCCGCGTGCCGCTCCTGAATGAGGGGCTCGGCTTGGCTTGGCTTCCAGCTGTCGTTCTATCACTCCTGCTCATCGGCGCGGCAGTAGCGATCGAATTTGCTTTTCCCCGCCCGATGTCGCTGTCTGCTGATGCAGCCGTGCCGGAACCCGTCGTTCCACAACCGATGGTCCCGCAATGCCGGCGAAAGCCGGCGATCATCTCGGTTCACGGCCTCGAAGGCCAGGCAGGCTGTACGTCGATCGCTTTCAACCTCGCTGTGGAAGTTGCTAGCGGTGGACTCGTTGACGGACGTCGCCCCCGCCCGGTCTGCATTCTTAGAAGCGGCTCTCTCACTCGCACCGTCGGTCTGGACCCAAGACCGTTTACCGACTACTGCCGAAGCCACCTGGCGACGGTGGGCGAGGACGTCATTGAGCTCGCCGAGCGACATCCTTCAGGTTGCGAAGTTCTCTGCATATCGGATGGCGCCCTCGATGGTCATCGCCTTCGACTGCTCGTTTCGGCCCTCCGGCAGTTCTATGACCTAATCTTGATCGACTGCCCTCCCGGCGACCGCTGGCTTACCGACTCCGCGTTCGATGCGAGCGAAGTCTCGCTACTTATCGGAATGCCAACGGCGGAATCCGCCCGGGCGGCTGTTCCTTGGTCGGACACCTCTTGGCAATACGGACTCGACTCGCGCTTCGCCCTCGTGGTCAACCGGGTCAGCGCGGCGACCGAGATTCCAGCACTGCTGGCCGCCGCGTTCGCTAACCTGGCGCTGATACCCGAGGACGTATCTCGAGGCAATGCATTGGAGCTCCCATGGGTCCTGCGCCCCGAGTCTCGAGCGGGCGGCGCGATCACGGAGATCGCACGTCGGATTGTCCCCGACCTTGCCGCGAAGGACGAGACCCATGCCGCATGAACTGATCGCTGGCTTCGAGGCGGGAGCGGTCATCGTCCTCGTCCTTCTATTAGTGCCCAAGCGTGGGCTCGATCACTTGCTCAAGCGGTTCTCGCATCTACAAGCCGGTCGACGCAGGTGGCTGTTCGAACCTCCCTCTTGGACTTATCGAAAGCCGCCGGAAGGCGTGTGGCAGGCGCTCGCGGACGCCGCGGACGTGTTCGAGCTCGGAGTGCCCTTGTATCTGGCCGGCAGAGTTGCTGAGCAACGATCTGCCCAGCTTCGTGTTGAACGACTGAGCCTCTGGCTGGACAGCCCGAAGGCTTTGCTCGCGGCTCATCTGAAGGGAGCGATGACTGAGACTGAGTTCCACGGTCGCTTGAACAGCCGCGAGTTGCTATTGCCGGCTGCCAAGGCCCGTGTGGCGAGGGTCGAGGCCAGACCTCTGATCAGCGTCAAGTGGTGGTTGGAACGCCAAGCGCTGGCGCACACGATCGCAAGGTCGAACGATCGCGTTGCAGAGCCCATCGGAGTCGGATCGGAGGCGGACGACGAAGAGGCCCAAGACGAATCCGATGGTGAGGCCGGTTCTTCCGCAGTTGCCGAGCCGGGCCATCTTAGGATTCGGACCTTCGGAAGGCTGGAGCTGTTGCAAGCAAGCGAGGATCACGGATCGGCTTTGATGGCGAAGAAGGTGCTCGCGTTCATCTGGCTGTATTTGTTCGTGCGTGCGCTACTCGAGCCTGACGGTCGCGTCAAGCGCATCGTCTTCGCAGAAGAGGTCTCCCCTGGCCTTTCGCCGACGAAGCAAAACAAGCGACTGCGGAACCGAATCGACGACATGTTGAAGCGGGACCTGCCGACGGCACTGTCTTCGCGTTTGGTGGTCAACCGCAACGAAATCGGCATTGACCTCAGCAACTGCAGTATCGACATGGTTCGACTGCAGGAAGTGGCCAGGCTGTGCACAGAGAAACACGGAATGCTCACCGGCGATCTCATTACTGAGGCACGTCGGATGCTCGACGAGACCGAGGGTGAATTCCTTCCGGGATGGGATCAGATCGAGGCGGAAACTAATGGTGGGCGCGGCGCGGCGCACGAGTACGTTCGCAGTCTTCGTGAACTTGCAGAGACAGCCAGGATCGATCTGATGGGCGCCCTCGCTTCAAACCACATGGCCCCGCAGGAGCCGCAGAAGGCGATACCACTTCTGGAGCAGGCACTTGAGCGGCAGCCTGACCGAGAGGACCTCGCTCGAAAGCTCCTGGCCGCCTACCTCGAAAGTGGCCAGCCCGCCAGGGCTGCCGAGCTGCAAAAGGACCACGCCCTGGACGTTTGAGCCGGTCGTTTACTGCACTCTCACAATCGAATATCCGGCCCCGCCATCGACCAGACTTAGGGACACTTGCCTGAACCCCCACCTCCGCGTCCGCCGTTTGTCAAGTCTTAGTGGGGGTCAGCCGGTGATTGCGGGGTCAGCGAGCCTGCAATCGGACGCCAAGATCAGCGAGCTTCAAAAGGGAACCCGAGGTCAGCGAGATCCGCCGGACTAATCCACCAGCTCAGTTCGTTCGCGGTCGCGGTGATCTCCAATCGGCCGGTCAGCGATTCGATTGTTCCCACCTCTACCAATTCCCGTGGGTCAACATCTTCGCGGGCGCGGGTCGGATAACCGGTCGGGTAGTTGTGGAGCATTCGGCTGGTTGCCTGGGCCGCCCTCGCGCGGTAGAGCTCAAGATTCGAGGCTCCGATGACGTTTCCCTCGAAGTAGATGCGCATCTTCCCATTTGGTAGCGGAAGCCCAACGACCGCCGAACCGTGAGCGAGTTCCGTGCACAGCCTTGACTCTGGATGGGGCAAATAGAGCTTCACGCTGTCAGGAGGCCGAATCTCTCGCGCTGGTCCACCTGGGAGGGTATCCATCGGCTCCCCGGCCCTATTCATGAACTCGATCCTAGCCCGTTCTGACGATCTCTTGGCTGTCGCCAGCTTGTTGCGGGGCATGATTGCCGAGTCAGGCCTGGACCACACCTCAGGTATTGCAGCGGTATCGTTCACGGGTGCGCCGTCCCCTGTAACCGGAGGCGCCCGCTTGCCGGCCAGATAAGACTGTTCCGACCGCCTGGCTGAGGACCTTCCTACTTTGGCATCGCAAACCAACGTGGCGTGCCGGCCTCAATCCCGCCCCTCCCAGATGTTGCACGATGCCGGTGAATTGCGAAATGGAAGGTTAACAATATCTGGGCCGTGTTTACGGGAGCAACGCGCGCGGTCAGGGGAAGTGTCGTCCGATCGAAATCGGCTAGCCCAACCATACTTTGCCCTCAGGCGCCTATCGCGGATCTTGTCCCAGATGCCGTTGATGTTGTGGCCGGTCGACAGGCCAAGGCCCATAGTCCCAGCAGCCAACCATCGAATGGCCTTTGGCGGTGATAGATACCGCGTCATACGAGGCATGGACAAAGGCCCTTCGGCTCCATTTCTTCGTTGAGGCAAACGCGGGAGTTCCAGTCACGTTTTTCGTCGATGCTGACGTGCTGGCTGAGTTGGCTGGAATGGAGGACTCATCCGCCGCGGAAGCACGCTTGGCAACCGTTGTTCGTCCGAAGCTTCTGCCTGAGCCGAGTGGAGATGTTTTCAGGCGAGTTGTCGACGACAGCTGGTCATGGAGGCTAAAGCATCCCGAGGATGACCCGCCGTTCCTGCCTGTCCTAGCAGTTGCAGTCCTAGCAGCAGCGCACATGGCACGGACCGAGGATTGGGCTGCCCACAACTACTACAAGCCGCTGCGCGAAATACTCCGCCTTGCAGGAAGCAGCGGGATGCCTGCTGGCTATGACGCTGCCATGCAGTCCCTTTGGGGCCACCTGACGTGGTGGCTAAACGACTACCAGGCCGGCAGCCTCGGCCTCAGCTCGGTTCCGGCACATCCAAGCCCCGCTTATATCGGTTACGCGCTCTCACAAGCACTATTCCGATCCTCTGACCGTCAGCGCCTTACGCACTTTTTTCTCGCGCTAGATCTGGCTCCCCGCGAGCCCATCGAAGCCGCCGAGCTGCTTACTTACTTTCGGGGGTGGTCGCAGCGCTCGCATCTAAGTTCGGGAGCGCGCGAGATGGCGCGGCGCGATGAATACAAGGAAGTCCTCGCCGGCATTCTGACGGCGGAATGGAATCGCTGGGACGGATCGCTTCGCGACGAGCGTGGACGGCGCCTTGGCCAAATCTTCATCACCCTTGACCTGTACTTGCGGCCCAAGTTGGCCTTCGTTGCCGAGCGGCCCCGAGGATTTCCCACCCAAGCCACATTCGATTTTGAGGAAGCCCAGGGCGGGGTAGCGCTTACGGCTGCGAGCAACGACTTCTATGGCGAGTTGCCGTTAGAGGTCTCGGCTAAGACGCTAGACACGGGCCTGCGGGGCCAATATGAAGGCTTTGCGCTCGGACTCACGCCGAGCCCCGTCGTCCCTTTTCGGCAGCACGAAGCTCTCGGGTGCTGGGCTTCGGTGAGGCAACTGGTACCGGGTGAGCAGCATTGGGTGCTCGTTCGTGACGATCACGAGGCGATGGTTCGCGACTATCTTCACGAAGCTGCATTGGCCGAATGGCGGGAAGCACAAGCCATCGCTCCTAACGGATGGACCTTTTTTCGCGACGTCGTGATCGATGCTGCACCACATCGCGTACCCAATCCGGCCCTCTCGCGGGTCGTACCTTCGGTCACGGCGCGTCCGTCTCTTTGGGGTGGCCTCCCAGTGGCATCCAATCCTGAGATCTACATATCAGGTGGAGAACCTGATCTCTGGGTGCCGACCACGCAAGTCGGAGAGACGCTGCCACTTGCAATTGATGGTCAACTCGTGAGCACCGATTTCGGCGGGGGCCGAGTGGCACTTAGTGGTCGCGGCCTGCCATCTGGAGAGCACGTGGTCACCGTGGGTCCCAGTCGTTTGAGATTCCAAACCGCAGATACGATCGGCGTCGTTAATTCGCGAGGCAGCGGAGCGCTCTCGCACCAGCTCAGACTGCTGGATGGGAGGTATTGGGCGTCTTCTGCTCGAGGGGCCTCCGAAACGGAACCGATCACCCCAGCAGCGACTGTTCAGGTAGTGGGGATTAGCCTGCTCGGCGCAAGGGCTGATTTGCCAAAACGCGCTCGCGCTCCCTTGCTACTCCCAGCCAGGGCTAGTCAGTACATCGTTCTCGGCGTGGTGGCTGGCGAGATTGCTCAGCCTCAGGTTCCGCCCGAAAGCCCTCGGTGGGTCCGCAGGATATCTCCATTTTCCGCAGGTCGTGAGTTCTTGCCTCCATTTGACGTCGCTTGGGTATTGGTCGCCTGGCGAACTGGGGAATGGGAGGCGAGGCTTCGTAGCGACATGGAGCCGCGGCCCTGCGATCCGGATACAACCAAAGCCTCAACCGTTCGCAAATGGTGTCGCTGCTTCCTCGAGTTGGAGCCTCAAATGTCACCCGATGCCCGACAGCTCTGGTCGCGTTATAGGGCCTTTGCCGAAGAACTCACCCTTTGAGCTACGAATTGTTCCTTGAATGGTTAAGCGAGCGAGGTTCAGGGCGCTGGCCGTTATTTGTAGCCGCCCACGACTGGCTATTTAACGCGGGACGCAGCCAGTCAGAGGGGATCAAGGCCACGTGGACAGCACGCACGTTTTCTGACCTAGGGCACATCGAAATCGATTGGCAGGGGCAGCGGTGGTCCGTGACTCCGTCCATTCTCACCGTGCTTCCAACTGCCGGGGCCCGGTCGCTGCTTACCGGAGGCCGAACCCGAACTCTGATGCGCCGACTAGATGAAGAGACCAATGAGTCGGTCACCGACAACATAGTCTTCGATCGACATCATCAAGATGAGGGACCAGACGCAATCTTTCTCGTAAGCCGTGACGAGACCGACATCGAGAAGCTCGCGTCTCGACTGGGCATCAACTACGACTACAGCGCTGCCGACAGCCTAAGCGTTGCACTGCCGAGCCTTGACAGCTACCTCGCCGTATCAGAGGCGACACCGGCGCCGACTGGTTATGAGGTTCAGAGGTTTGATGCAATGAGTCTGCGTTGGTCCACCGCCGGCGGTGACGTAGCTCCCGGCCTCTACGCCTACGAGGTCTACGGGCCCGCAAGGCAACGATTCGTGACGCAGTCTGGAATGAGTCATGAAGTTGAGCGCGCAATCGGAATCTATGCGGAGCTGCGTCGCACCAGCACGCAAGTCCTTAAGTGGAGTGCTGACGATGTCAACGGGGCCCTCATCGTGCCAGGCCAAGCACCCCTACCAACCCTTCAAGCCAGGGTTGCTACCGCATGCAGCGGCCTTGCCGCGACGTTTTCAAAGTCAAGCTCGACCCGCCGGTACGTCAATGTTCCTCGCGTCATAGCCGAGCGGATTGCCGCGTCGCTCGGTCAGACGCTAGACCTGGGCCGTGTTGGCCAGAATGCGGCCGCGAATGCCTAACGCCATCTCGGTGTTCAATGCTCTTCGGGATCAGTTCTTCCTCTATTACGACACTCCCTTCTCAATTCGCGATCGACTCGTCCAGGAGGAGCGTCGGGAACTTCTCAATCGTGATGGAGTCTCGTATCGGTTGCCTTGGCTTGAGGTGATCCGCGAGTCGGAGGGATGCGGGCGAGACCTGGCAGGGTCGGTGCAACATACAAATAGTCCACCGGAGCTAGGCGAGTTCGCCTCGCTGGGTTTGTTTCCGCCGCGCTTTCAGCAACTACATGCACATCAGGAGGCCGCCTTGGCAGCGGCAATGCAAGGGCGAAACCTGGTCGTCGCTGCAGGTACCGGCACCGGGAAGACTGAGGCTCTATTCCTGCCCGTCCTCGCGCAGCTATTGGCGGAGTCGCGCACATGGGGCGGGGGCGGATCGCCGCCAGGCGACGAGTGGTGGCGCATACGCGGTTCTGACTTTGTGCCCCAGCGGCGTGGGGAGAGTGGCCGGCCGGCGGCAATTCGGGCGCTTGTTCTTTACCCGATGAATGCGCTGGTTGAAGACCAACTCGTGCGCCTCCGTCGCGCGCTCGACTCACCTCAGGCCCGAGGGTGGCTCGATGACCATCGGTCGCGTCATCGCTTCTTCTTTGGGCGATACACCGGCGCCACTCCAGTTTCCGGGCGGCGCGGCAATTCATCAGCACTGGCGAAGTTGCGTAGCGAATTAGCGTCGGCCAGTCTCCGTGCAGGAACGGCTCAAGCAGATGACGCACGAAGGCTTGAATCATGGATCGCCGCAGGTAACTCAAGAGATGAATTTCTGTTCAAGCGTTACTTCCTGCCCCGCCTGGACGGGGCCGAGATGCGATCTCGCTGGGACATGCAATCCCACGCGCCAGACATTCTCATCACGAACTACTCGATGCTCAACATCATGTTGCTCAGAGATCGCGAGAACTCAATCTTTGAAAGCACTGCCCGCTGGTTGGCTGAGGATCGGAGCCGAGTATTCAACGTCATTGTCGACGAGCTCCACGTCTATCGCGGCACTGCGGGCACCGAGGTCGCCTATCTGCTACGCCTCTTGTTGATGCGTCTGGGCCTCGTCGACCATCCGGATCAGGTGCGCTTTCTTGCAGCCAGTGCCTCACTCGAAGGGGGGCGCGATGAGCAGTTCCTGGAAGGTTTCTTCGGCGTTTCCGCCTCTACCTTCGCAGTGGTTGAGGGTGTATCCGTTCCACCCCGAACACTGACGGCTAACCTCGCACAGCATCGTTCCGCCTTTTCCGTTTTGGCTGACAACTACCCCGCCGCAGATGATGCACAACAACTGCTCGATGAATCACACGCAGGCGACGCCCTAATTGCCAGTTCGATAGATATTGCAGGGCGGTCGAGAAGCCAGAGCACTGATGAACTCGGTGTCGCCTTGTTTCCAGGTTCAGAGTCAGCCGACCAGTCTCGAGCGCTGATTGGACTGTTGCGTGCGCTCGAGGTAGCGCCCGAGAGCCCGACACGGCTACGGGCCCACCTTTTCTTTAGAAGCGTGCAAGGGGTGTGGGCGTGCTCGGATCCACATTGCACTGCGGTCGAGCCCCGATTCCGCAGTGATGAACGTAGGGTGGGCAAGCTTTACGCCAGGCCGCAATACGCGTGCGATTGCGGGTCTCGTGTGCTCGATCTCTTGTATTGCCAAACGTGCGGTGATCTTTTCCTCGGAGGCTATCGCACCCCCGATCCCACTGCGGGGCCTGCCATCTCCGCCTTCCTCGCGCCCGAACTGCCGAACCTGGAGAATCTGCCAGATCAGGCAGCCGACAAGAGGACGTCGGTCAACTATCTCCTCTACTGGCCGAGCACCAACCAACCCGCAGACGAAACATGGAATCGGCAGGCCTATCGGTTTGAGTTCCGGCGTAGCGCCTACGACCCGCGGATCGGGAGAATCCTCAATCGACACGCTGGTGCAACAGGTTGGTCCTTCCACGTGATCGCGATGGGAGCTCATGCACGCCTTGAGCAGGTACCACCATTTCCAATTGTGTGTCCAAGGTGCGGTGATGACTGGGAAATGTGGAAGACGGGTCCCCGAGCCCGCGACGTTGAGGATTCGGGCCGAACCCGATCTCCGATTCGCACGATGGGTACTGGGTACGAAAAGATCAGCCAAGTTCTCGCGGACGCTCTCCTACGTCAGCTGGGCGACGACCGGAAGCTGGTTCTCTTCTCAGACAGTCGACAGGACGCAGCCAAGCTTGCAGCCGGCCTCGAAAAGCGCCACTACCAGGACGTGGTTCGGCAAGTTCTGATAGCAGAACTGATGCATAGAACGACCAGCGACCTCACCCCGTTTGAGGCATTTGAGCGAGGCGACGATCGTAGCGACGCTGCGCGACTTGCACGGGAGCGGTTCAGGGCTGCCCACCCCGCTGAAGCTGTCTTGCTGTCGGATGTCATTCGAGGAATTGCTACTGATGGCCCGTCTCTCGAACGCGCTGAGGATTATCGGAGGAGATTAGCAACGCCGGCCGCACCGCTGGAAGCCTTGATGGCTGGTGTCGAAGCGACGCTGTTGTCGGTAGGTACCAATCCAGGCGGACCGGACTGGAGCGTTCAAGGGTACGGCCGCGCACAGGATCGAACACCCTGGACACGCATCGTCGACTGGACTGCCTTAAGCCCCAGCGCAAGACCTCCGGCCGATTTGGCACAAGAGGCGGTGGAGCTCCTTGCCAGAATACGATCCAACCTCCGGACCGAGTGCCTAGGGGCGATCTACAGCGGAAGCGGCCGAGATGTGGAGAGTCTGGGATTGGCGTGGTCCTCGGTTGACCCGTGGCTGCCACTTGCTCCCCCAGTCGGCATGACCGAAACTGCGTTTCGCGACGTAGTCGCAAGCAGCATCCGAGTGCTCGGCGACTTGGATAGATTTCCCGGCCTTCGATGGGGAACGAATGAACCGCCATCGCCACTCCGTCGATATTGGCAGGCGGTTGCGGCCACCAACGGTATCGATGCTGACTCTCTCCGCCATGCTGTCGAGACCGCGTGGACCGGCAGGGTGCGCGATTACCTAGTTGATCCAGGCAGCCTCTTCGTACGACCACCTGGCAACCAGGCGTGGGTCTGTCCTAAGTGCCGACGCCAGCACCTGCACTCCTCCGGCGGCACTTGCACGTACTGCTTCGAAGCACTTGGTTCTCCGCAACCCACGCTTCAAGATCCTGATAACTACTACGCCTACCTCGCGCTCCGTTCTGGAGATCCCTTTCGACTGCATTGCGAAGAGCTGACTGGGCAAACAGACCGGCTTGTGGGCCAGCAGCGTCAGGGGTGGTTCCAGGGCATCTTCGTTCAAGACGAGGTCGAGAGGGTGGACGCGATCGACATTCTCAGCGTGACCACCACAATGGAGGTCGGCGTAGATATCGGGAGCCTCAACGCCGTAATGATGTCGAACATGCCGCCGATGCGGTTCAACTACCAGCAGCGGGTTGGTAGGGCCGGAAGACGCCGAGATCCGCTCGCGGTTGCGCTGACGATTTGCCGCGGTAGTCGCAGCCACGATGACTACTACTTCGCGAGACCCGACCGGATCACCGGCGATCCCCCGCCGGCACCATACCTCGACCTAGGTAGACCTGAAATCCTTAGACGCGTCCTGTCAAGTGAAGTACTGCACCGGGCCTTCATGCACCTTGGCGTCTCGACGGACGCCGACCTTGGGGACAACGTTCATGGTCAGTTCGGCAGCAGTGCTGATTGGTTAGTTCATCGGCCAGCACTGGAAAACTGGATGCGATCCTCTCGGAGTGAGATCGAATACGTCTTGGACGGCCTGCTCACCCACACAGCGGCGTCGCTGCGCGAGCAACGCTCTGACCTTCTGAACTTCGTGGCCGTCCAGCTCCTGAGTGAAATCGACCGCGCGGTTGCAGCGAACATGGCAATTCCGGATTTGAGCCAGCGATTGGCGGAATATGGCCTGCTTCCAATGTTCGGGTTTCCGACACGAGTTCGCGACTTGTTTCATCGCCGCCCAACGAGGGCGTTTCCATGGCCGCCTGCAGGCGTTGTAGACCGTGATCTCGGAATCGCGATTGCACAGTTCGCTCCTGGCGCCGAGGTCGTAAAGGACAAGGCGATTCATACCGCGGTTGGCGTTGCTGCCTGGGAGCCACGTGGAAATCAACTTGTATTGCATGATCAACCGTTGGGCCCGCGCGAGCAGGTGGCCGTGTGCCGAAACTGCCTGCACGTCGAACCGTCGCCTGACGCGGTCGATTCCTGCCCCATTTGTGGGGAGGGAAATCCACGGTTTAGGGTCCTGGATGTAGCGCAACCGGTGGGGTTTAGAAGCGACTTCCGGCCACGTGACTATGACGGGACATTCGAGTGGGCGCCTCGCAGCGCGGTTCCAAAGCTTTCACCGGACTCAGCGTCGCTGACATCAACATCCTATGGCCGAGCGGCCGTCTCGTCTGGAAAAGGCCGCGTGTATTCAATTAATGACAACGGTGGCGCTGGATTCTCGTTTGCACCGGCCGCTGAATGGGAAGGACTCGTCTGCGTGAACCTGGTCGACGATGCCTATCGTGCGGCGTCGTTGCAGTTACCAGATCCCGATCGAGCGCAAACCGAAGTCGTTGCGCTCGGATCCATCACCGTCACTGACATTCTTTTGCTGGGCATTGCCAATGCGCCGCTTGGCGTCAACCTGTCGCCGCAGGGTGCTGGGGCCGTGTCGCGACGCGCTGCTTGGTACTCGCTCGGATTCCTAATCCGCGAGGCCGCGGTTCGCCATCTCGACGTCCAGAGCCAAGAGCTGCAAGTGGGTCTTCGCGTAATTCGCGCGGGAGCTGCAATTACCGCCGAAGTGTTCTTGGCGGACGCCCTTGAAAACGGCGCGGGATATGCCACTCACGTTGGATCGGCGGACAATTTCGCAAGGGTCGTTGCCGAAGCGCGTGAAGTGCTCACGCGCCTTGACAGACCAGCACACAGAGATACATGCGACAGCTCCTGTTATGACTGCCTTCGCGATTACTACAACATGCCGTACCACCCATTGCTCGACTGGCGTTTAGGCCGTGATATGACCGATCTCCTCCTGGGCAATGATCTCGACTTAGGTCGCTGGAACGAGATTGAGCGCCGGTTGGCTGAGGGTTTCTCCAGGAATGTCGTACATGGAGAATTGACCACCTTTGAAGGGGGTGTCTGGGGTGTCGACATGGAAGACCGCGTCTTGTTGGTTGCACATCCTCTTGAGGACAGAGGGGTTCACCTACCCGCCAGGCTAGCGTCCGCAGTAGCTGATGCAGAAGCCAGAGGGTTCGGAGAGGCTGTCGGACGCCCGATTCTTTTGGAGACCTCGTTCGATCTCCTGCGACGGCCAGGCCTCGTCGCGGCCAGGATCTTCGACAATTGACCCTGCTGGCTCCGTCGTCCCGTCCTTTGCAACGCCTAACTCCGTCTCTATTTGAGCCGCTAGCCATATGTCGAATGCGAGTGTCGTTCATGCAAACGGGAAATTTAGGCGCCTCCCGAGCGCCAGCAATCCGGCTCGGCGATGTATGCCATCACGTTCTGGACTTCTTGGTCGCTACAAGTGCTCTCCGCCGTGAACAATGGGATTTTGAATTGGGACGCCAATGGCAAGAGGAGATCGATCACGAGCGCGCCTTGCAAACTGCTGACGATCTAGAGCGCTGGGGTCCGCCTGAGGCGTGGCCGAACTATGAGTTGAAGAGGGCTCGGCTCCGTAATCTGGCTCGGAGTGTGCGCCAACTCATACTTGGGCTCCCATCTGATGCTCACGTGTTGACCGAGCACGACCTGACGGGGCGAGGAGGCTTGCTCGCTGGTCGGGCGGACCTGATTGTTCGGTCCGCCTCATGCCACATTGTGGTCGACTACAAAAGTGGGTCGGTGGTGGACGCGGTCACGCAAGCAATGATTCCAACCTATGAGAACCAGCTCAGAATCTATGCGGCTCTTGAGCGAGAAGAATCGGGCGAATGGCCCGAAAAGGCCGTGCTCATGCCACTGAATGGGCCCCCGATCGAACTCGCCATCAATCCCGTCGAGTGCGACGCCGTGGCTGACGAGGCTGTCGCATTGCTCCAGGCCTACAACGTTGCAGCCCCTGGACCCCAGCCGGCGACGCCATCACCAGATTCGTGCAGGCGGTGCGCAGCAAGCTGTCACTGTCCAGCGTTTTGGGCTGCCTATCGTCCGGACTGGGCCCCTGAGTTGATTGCACTTAGGGGGCAAATCGTTAGGCTGTCAGCGACTCCTCTCGGAGGCGTCGCCCTCCGAGTGCAGGTTGAATCTGGTGCGGGAGGTCCGGTGGCCGACGTGCGCAGATTGCGGGAAGCGGATCATCCTGGGGTGAGCACGCTCGGCATTGGCGACCCTTTCTGCGCGGTCGGTTTGCAGGATAGTATCGACGGGTCGGCTCTTTTCCTCCCATCGAACGGCCGCTTCGCTAGAAACTGATCAGCATTGACTCTTACCGAGTTCCTCATCGCGGTGTCGGAGACCTACAGCAATGAAGCTCCGATGTCCTCTCGCCCCCAAACCTTGCTTCGAGCCGAGACTCACCTACGAGTCATCGTCCCTAACAGCGCTAATGGCTCCGCCAGGTCGGGCAGGACGTCATGAAAGTCCTCTCTCTCTTTACTGGAGCTGGTGGTCTTGACCTGGGGCTCGAGGCTGCTGGATTCAAGATCGCAGGTTGCGTCGAGATCGATCCTGACGCTCGTAAGACTCTTAAGATCAACAGGCCCCTTTGGCCGCAAGCCGAGCTTGGCGATGTTCACGCTTATAGGCCGGCGGAGCTACTCGAAACCTTCGAGTTGCGGCCACGGGAGTTAGCGGTCCTCAGCGCTGGCCCGCCATGCCAGCCATTCTCCAAATCAGGCTACTGGGCAAATGGCGACTCCAAGCGAATGGGCGATCCTCGGTCCAAGACGCTCCGGGCGGTGTTGGCCGTAGCCAGGGCCGCCCAACCACAGGTAATTCTCATCGAGAACGTGGCAGGGTTCTCGTATTCAGGAAAGGACGAAGGACTTGATGTCGTCAAGAACGGCCTGGCACGAATCAACCAAGACTTCGGGACCCGGTACAAGTTGTCTGTTATCAACCTGCGGGCCGAGCAATACGGCGTCCCGCAGAAACGCCACCGGCTGTTCCTCATTGCGATAAGGGAGGGTACGGTGGTATCTGCACCGCCATCGACCCACCGGCCTGACTCGCTCATCGAAAGCCCTCCGCTGACAGCTTGGGATGCAATTGGTCACCTTGATAGAGACGACAACCAGGAAGTCGCTCAATTAGGGCTTCGTGGCAAGTGGGCTGATCTGGTTCCAAGCGTGCCCGAGGGGCGGAACTATATGTGGCACACCGACCGTGGCGGTGGAGTCCCACTCTTTGGTTGGCGAACCAAGTACTGGACTTTTCTACTGAAGCTCGCCAAGTCGCTGCCAGCGTGGACGATTCAGGCGCAAGCAGGACCCTCTACGGGCCCATTTCACTGGAGGAACCGGCTCCTTTCGATCGAGGAGCTTTGCCGATTGCAGACGTTGCCCAAGGGGTACCAGATATTCGGGACCGACCTATCGGCGAGACGGCAGGTTGGAAATGCAGTGCCGTCGGCGATTGGTGAGTTGCTGGGCTTGATGCTGGCTACGGAAGTCTTTGGGCGAGACGCTTATCGACCGTTATCTCTAATTCCTAAACGGCGAAACGACTTACCAAAGCCTGAGCGCAGGCGACCTGTGCCCGGCAAGTACGCTGCTTTGAAGGGCAAGCATCCAGCGCACCCCGGGACGGGACTGGGGCCGCGGGCGATCACCTGGGCGAATAACTCCCCAGAGGGCGAATGAACGAATACCCATCGCCCGCGAGCGTCCTCGTCTCGGCGAGGATGAAGCGTAACCCGAAGTTCAACACTGGCTTGGAACTCCGCCTACGATCGGAGCTTCATAGACGCGGAATGCGCTTCCGCGCCCATCTCGCGATATCTATATGCGGATCTAAAGTCAGACCCGACGTTGTTTTCACTCGACAACGCTTGGCTGTCTTTGTTGACGGATGCTTCTGGCACTGCTGCCCGGAGCACGGGGTTATGCCCCGACACAACTCCAAGTATTGGGTTGAGAAGTTGGCCCGCAATCGGCGTCGCGACGCTAAGGTGAATCGGGAGTTAGCCACATCCGACTGGAGCGTGATACGGCTATGGGAGCACCTCCCGATCACGGCGGCGGCAGACATCGTGGCTGCTGCCCTGAGCACAAATACTCACCAGATCGGCGAGAGCTCCAGCGGTGGACGCGTCCCAACAGATTCGATCGTGTTGAAGGGTCAGCCCGCCTGAGCAGCCCGCAGGCTCCTCGCTGGGGGTCGAAGCAATTGTCCCCTGGTGTGAGCTCCGTGAGGCGACCGCGCCACGAGCCGCTTCGGCGCCGGGGCAACCTGGCATCTATCGAGTTCGGTGTGCTGGCCGTCCCTGGGCTTGTTTACATCGGGCAAAGCGGGCGATCGATTCGAACTCGCTTGCGCCAGCTATTGAGGGGAATGGGAGAGGCCGAGGCCGGGCGGCCACAAAACGCTCCCCATTTCGCAGCACCATGCATCAATTCCCACGCGGTACGCGGATGGATAGCCGAGGTCTCATGGATCGCGATGCCGACCATCGACAGACGGGAAAGGTTTGGGGTCGAGGTAGATCTCATTGCGCTGTATCGCAGAACTGAACGAGCAAGTCCCACGTGTCAGTTCGCCGGGGTACTTGAACCGGCCTAGCGATTTTCCTGTCCCAGCCCATCTGTCAGAGAAGCACGTTGCTTTGTGAGAAGAGCCTCCACAGCTAGGGTGTCGCTCGATGTACAACTTGTTCCGTGTGGCTGCATGCGTCCCCGAATTACATCGTCGATGGAGGCCTGATTTCGCCGCCAACCATCGATCGGGCGCCACGATGGCAAGGGGCGGAGCAGGCCGAGCTCATTGGGTGGTATCGGCGCGATCGGGTGTACGTTTTTTGGTCTGACGAAGGCGTCCCGGTACGGGATCACATCGGTCGGTTCGAATTCGTCACCGACAGCGCGTACGTCTACGAGGTTGCTCCGATCGGAGATCTTGACGATGATCCCGCACCGGGGGGTCACGCTAGTTGGAAGTGCTGCGCTAACGCGCGGGTCTTACGCTGTCACCTGCGCCCAAGCAACTGACCGATCCCGGTCTCCAGCCTGCTGACGGCCAAGCTGTTCCAATCTTCATGGGTGGCCGATGGCTGCATCTCGACAAGTGAGCCGAGAGAGAGGAATCGCTCCGCAAGCTACTCCGTCTTCTTCACCTCGCCAGGATTGGGCAGTAAACTCGCGCGGTGGCCGCCGAAGATCAAAAACTGGCCCAGCTCCGATTCGATCCCGATAACGCGCGGCTGCCGCCAACGCTAATCGGTGCCGAGCAGGACGACTTGCTCCGGTACTTGGCACGAACCAAGAACCTGGTGGCAATCGGGGAGTCGATGTCGCGAGTCGGATACTTCGAGGAGGAGCCTCTTCTCGTTGTCCCGAACAATCGCGAACCGGGCACCCTGCTGGTGGTCGAGGGCAATCGTCGCCTTGCTGCACTGAGGCTGCTAACCGATCCCACCGCGCGCAGAGTCGTTGGAAACCATCATTGGGACGATCTTGCACAAGAGGCTCGTGCAAACGGTTTTACATTCGAGTCTGTCCCTGCCCTTATGTATCAGACGCGGGACGAACTGCTCGATTACTTGGGATTCCGTCATGTCTCAGGAATCGCACCTTGGTCCGCCGATGCCAAAGCCAGATTCATCTCGCGACTCGTACTTCAGCACGGCAGCTCCTTCTACGAAGCTGGACGGGCAATCGGAAGCAGAAGCGACGTGGTGCGCCGGCAGTTCGTCGCGTTCCAGTGCCTCGAGACGGCGAGAGGCTTAGGCATTGACACAAGTCGGGCCGAGGCCGACTTCGGCGTTTGGTATCGAGCATTGCAAAATCCCGCAATACGCAATTACGTCGGGGTGCAAGGTTGGTTAGAGGACCTCCCACCTGACCAGATTCGCCTCCCTGATGACCGAATCGAAGCCTTGTCGGAAGTGCTGTCGTGGTTATTTGGCGAGCCAGCGCGTGACGACGTTGATGAAATGCCTCCGGCGATTCGAGACTCCCGCGACATCGACCTCCTGGGCAGGGTCCTGCGTGATTCAACTGCCCTCGCCTTGCTCCGGGAAACCCGGGACGTGCGCGAGGCCTCCGAACTACTGGGCGACGATCGCGAAATCATTTCTGGCGCGCTGACTTCGGCTCTACGCTCCCTAATAATCGCGGCGGGCCAGGCCGATCTATTCGTGGGTGATCGTGAAGCAATCGATCTTGCAGAACGGGTGGAGGCACGCTTAGATACCGTCTTACGAATCCTTAGGAAGACCTCTGAGGAGGCCAGTGGAACTTCCGCTCGATCGTAGCCCGGCATCGCTGGCGGATTGGGTCGAGCTCGAGCTATTGCTCAGTAGTAGCAAGGCACTGTCGGCCACCGAGATCCAGGCGAGGCTCGCCGAGGAACCCGGGCCGGGGCGCTCGAAACTCCATAGTCAGAGCGATGAAGACGAGTACTGGTCTCGAATCCTGAGTGACTTATGGCGTGAGTTGAATGCGCGCGCTCGGCGCGCGGGCGAGGCATATCCCTTTGTGACAGCAGCGGAGGATGTCTCGCTAATCGGCGCAGATTGGCGCTCGTGGAGGACCTATACGTTCCTTGTTGCTGTAGCGGCACGTCACCTGTATCGGTTTGACGTCTCGGTAAACGCAACTGCCCGACTGTTCGAGTACGTCGTGACTTGTGCCCTGGCGAACTACTTGCCGGGCCAAGCCCGGCGCGTTGGCTGGCCTTACGAAAGAGGTGAACCTGGCTTTGAGGAACGGACCCGTCGACTCGCCGAGGTCGGAATGCGTGAACCATGGGGTGGGCTTACCGGAGTTTCGCCCGACGTAAAGGATCACGGGTTAGATGTGATCGCTTGGCGTTCATTTGAAGATGGCAGGCCAGGGCAGCCAATCATCCTCTGTCAATGTGCAACAGGGACGGACTTTTGGGACAAGAAGGTCGACGACGCGGCATGGAGGCTGGTCATCAATTTTGTTGTCCGGCCTACTCCAGCGATTGCCTTCCCGGTCATTCCTCAGCTTGGAGAACCGTGGGAGCGATCGAAATGGGTAGGAGTTTCGATTAGCGGCGGACTGCTGTTTGATCGGATTCGAATCGCCACGTATGCTGGACCGCAATGCCTCGTCGAGTCGCCCGTCGCTGCTGAATTTGACGCATGGCTGGCCGATTGCTTACCGAAATTGGCTAGTGCTATGCCTCGCACGAAGGGGGACGAAGTTCCGAGTCGCGAACCCGCTGCAGTTTAGGGGGCCGTTGCGGAACCGAGCCGATCACTGTTGCGCTGCATGACAACCAACGCCCAGTGCCGTTTGGCGGCTAGGTATGCGGGTTAATCGGGTCGAATCGCACCCGTTGAGCGGCCAAGACGTCAAGAGGTCCCGGGATCTTTTCGGTCCGCAACCAATCCCGGTTCTGGACCCAGATCGGGTCGAGCGCCTCGCGTATCGACGGGTCGAGCTGTTGTCCAACACTCTCCATTACGTCGGCCGGCGGTAAGTCCCCGAGGGCCCGCAATGCCCAGAGCCGTCCCTCGGACTGGGACCCCGCGACCGAGAGTAACTCCGGGATGCGCCGTTGTTTGGCAAGGATGGCAGCCGACACGGCCGCCGCTCGATCGTCTCGACCAAGCGATTCGACAAGAATCTCTGCGATCGGATCGGTTATGTCATCGAGAGCCGCTGCCGCATGCAGAGCGACTTGATCTGAAGGATCGGTTATGTACTTGAGAACGATCGAAGGCTCTGGATGCGCTCCCGTGCCCAAACCCCACAAGGCCGCACTTCGCACTTCGTCGTGACGCCCAGGTACAGCCTGTGCAACGTCGGCCAGGCCCTGAGCGGCAAGAGGAGAAGGGATCTCAGACAGGATGAACACGGCCTCCATTTGGACTTCTAGGGGTCGTTCGATGTCAGCAGCAACTTGCGCCAGTCGGTTAGTCCATGAGTCGGGGTCCAGACGCGCAAGGCTACCGAGAGCTTCCAACTGGATTCTCCAATCAGGATGACCGCCGGCTGAAATTGCGGCGAGGTCAAGTGTGTAGCCATCCTCACCTAATATGCCGACTGCCTTGATGGCGGCGTACAGGTCGGTCTCGCTCGCTGACTCGAGGTCCTTCGCCACGTCCCAGCCGCCATGTGGACAGGTCGGATTGCCTGCCGACGGCACGACTCCGGCCACAATCGTTCCGTCCGCAACAAAAGCTTGCCCTTCGCCCAGATAAGGGTGAATCGCTGGCCAATTCTTTGAGTACCAGTAATCCCGCTCCAGACCCCTGGCATCTCGGTAGATGAGGTGACCGCTGCGAATGCCGATGAATGTTCCATCGGTCGTTGGGACCCACACGGGCCATGAAATGTCGACCTCGGCTCCCTGCGACGGAGACTTCCTTGTGCCTTTGCGGGCGTGGTCCACGCTAGCCTTCAGGCCTTCCGCAGTGAAGTATGCGGGGGAGCCGGCTACGGGCATTGTGTCCAAGAAATGGACCCGAACGAAGGCGACGAGATCGTCTGCTCGCAACCCACCCGCGTGCCACTCACGACCCACGGTCGCGGAGTCCGACAGCTTAACTTCTAAATTCGATTTGGCTTTGGACTCCACCCGGCGTCCACAGCGAACGCAGAGAAGATCTGGGATTCGCAGGCGCTTGACCTTTACAGTCCAAATCTTGTTCGCCATCGAGTAGCGTTCTAACTCGACTGGTTGGTGACCGAATCTGTCACGAAGGTCGGTCGCAACGGCTGCCGTTCCAACTGCGCCCATTGATAGGTACCGAGCAAAATCGGCATCCTCCTTGAGGCCCACTTACGTCTCCCGAAAGAGATCGGCAGCGTCCACGCCAAGCGCGCGAGCCAACGCGTGGACGTTGTCCAGCCCAACATTGCGTTGGCCGCGCTCCAAGCTTGATACGTACGTGCGATGAAGGCCAGCCCGCTCAGCGAGCTTCTCCTGTGAGATTCCGCGGGCTAGCCGCAATTCCCGAACGCGCTGGCCGAATGCCAACCGAGCTGTCGGTCCGACAGATCCGCGATGCGGCATGATGGAGTGCCAACGTACGTGCGTTGCGGACTATGGGGCTACAGACTATGAGTAACATTGTGACCATGCCCCAAGACGTGCACGTTCAACGCTCTGATCCGGTCTACATGGCGCATGCCTATCTGACCAAAGTGCCGGTCGCCGCAATCGAACCCTTCATCGAGGCCTTCACCAAGCCAGGCGACATCGTCGCGGACCCGTTCGCTGGATCAGGAATGACCGGTGTAGCAGCAGCCGCGCTCGGTCGTCGGGCAAGGCTCTTCGACATCAGCGTTCTGGGTCGGCACATAGGGAGCAACTACGTCAACTTGGTTGACCCCATCAGGTTTCAGGCCCAGGCGGAGGAAATCGTCAGCGCCGTTACGAACCGGCTGGGGAACCCCTATCAAGTGCCCTGCAATGCGTGTGGCGGCAGTGCGAAGCTCGCGAAACGGATTTGGAGCGTTGTGGTCGCTTGTCCGACCTGTGCCTCGCCCGTCAACTACTACCGAGCCTTCGAGGCCGCCGATTGGAACAAGAGCAAAATGCGATGCCGAACCTGCGGGGCTGCGGTCGGGAGCAAAGCACGGCGGGTTGGTGAAGAGCCGGTGATCGACTCCATCGACTGCACATGTTCCCCAGTGCAGCTGGAGCAAGCTCCCCCCACAAAGCTTCAAGACGTTCCAACGCAGGGTCTACGGTGGCCGGACGTCGAGATTGGCGCGGATCGACAGATGTATCAGGCCTCGGCCCTGGGGAAGCACGGACTCACCAGCATCGCTTCCTTCTATTCACCATGCAATCTCGCGGTTCTCGCAGCCGTGCGCGAGGAGATTGAAGGCGTTAACGACCCTTCCACAAAAGCCAAGCTGTTGTTTGCCTTCACGGCGGTACTCACTCGGGCATCGAAGCGCTACCAGTGGTCCCGCCAGCGTCCGCTGAACGCTGCGAATGCGAATTACTACATTGCGCCCGTCTTTTATGAGTGGAACGTGTTCGACCTGTTTACGAGAAAGGTGGAGGCCGCCGTTCGGTCTGACGATTGGATCAGGGAGCGCCGGGGGTCGTGGAGCGGAAGCTTGTTCGAGCTCGACCAACCCGACGTTCGATACGAACTCGCTAGTGCCGATGCCCTCCCGCTGCCCGACTCGTCGGTGGACTACATATTTACCGACCCTCCATTTGGGTCGAATCTTTTCTACGCCGATATGGCTCTTTTTCAAGAAGCATGGTTGGACGGGTTCACCGATACCAGCAAAGAGGCTGTGATCGACCGCGGCCACCGCAAGAAGCGGACGGCTGATCGCTATGAGCAGCTTCTGGTGGGCGCATTGACAGAGTGTCGGCGGATCCTGCGTCCTGGCGGAATGATCACGATGGTATTCGGCAACTCGTCGGGATCGGTATGGGCCTTGGTTCAACGAGCGGTGAAGCAGGCCGGCCTGGTTATTGAGCCCGATACCGTTGTGGTTTTGAACAAAGGGCAGCGATCGGTAAAGGGTCTGGCCTCTGGGTTCGAGCATGTCGCCACAGCGGACTTGATTCTTTCGATGACGCCGGGAGTTCCTTGTGAAGCTGAGATCCTTCAGCGTCCGAGCGACGATGAGGTGGCAGCAGAGACGCGCCGACTTCTAGGTGATGCACGGGCGGACAGTCCGAGCCACTTGTATTTGGAGTTGTTGAAGCAAGGCATCCGCTCGGGCTGGGACCTCTCGGGGATTCACCTTCGTACGGTTACTGACACCGTGCGCGACGGTGGATGGCAGGTCCATGCAGGGTCAGGCAAACTAACGACCCAGCGCAAAGCCGTGTGATATTGGCCAAAGTTGGAATGCAGCGCTGCTTAGAGGCGAGTTCGGCGGGCACTCATTTGCTTGTCCAGCCGCGCGTATGGAGGCAATAGTTGTACTCGTCGATTGCCTTCACAGGGTTCCCGTCGAACCGGTCCCAACCGCCAAGGTGCCTGATCTGCTCAAGCGTCGCCTTCATCAAGAGGAGATAGTTCGAGCCGTTTTGCCCGACTCCTCTGAACCTGATGCCGTACCCGAATTGGGCGATCCTCTGGTCCCAGAGCGGGAAAAAGCGCGGCGCTAGTAGGTGGAGTGCCTTTGCGGCCCCAACCTGTCCCAGAGCGATTTCGAAGTCGTGGAAGACCATTAGAACCATGCGCTCTTCATCGGCCGTGAGGTGATCAAGACGCCGGTCCTGGATGCTGTCCAGAGCACCCCGGTGTTTGGCGAGGAGTCGACGGATCGCGGCCGTGTCCTGCTCTTTGTACCCGCCGCGGAATCGGTAGAACTGAGTGTTCCACGTCTGGAGGAGGACCCCGATGCTCTCCGCCAGATCGAGGTCTGAGGCTCCCTGGCGGGCGGTTGCGATTAGTTGGATCGCCGCTCGGTAGAAGAGATCTCCAGCCGCACCTTCGCGGAACCGAGCTCGCGCCCGGCGGATTCCGGCCCGCGTGATCCGTGGCGGGGAGGTCAGGGGCATTGGAACATTGTCAGGCTTCGAGTCAGGGGACAAGCGAACGTGGCGGGCCGGTTGGTAAAAAAACCGGTGGCTCTTTCCCCGCAAGTTAGCGGATCGCGATTATCTCGATGGTGAATTGATCCGGAGCAACGAGAACGTCGCTGAGCGACTCCCTGACAAGTGCCTCAGATTCGGCCCTCGTCCTATCACCCACAAGGTGACAAATCGAGGCTTGCAATTGTTGGCAAACCGTGTCACTTGCAGCCTTGGTCCAAGGAGCTGGCGCGATCACTGCCACGTGAGCGCTCGTGTGCATCGGCAAAACATACCTCCAGATGGCGAACCAAGCTCAGCCTGTTCATAAGGGCACGCCGGCGGGCGGCTCGCCGCAGCTAACCCGAGGAGGGCCTGTTATCTATCCCAGTTTCTATCTGCTCTCGCGAAAGCGTGTAACGCAACTGGTCGGGCGACTTGGCGTACGCATTTTCCGGGGTAAGGCTCCCATTGCATCTGAATCGGCCTGTGCACCGCCACGACACGTGGAGTGTTGGTATTGCGAGAGCCACCAAAATGCTTCACATCAAGCGACCGATGCTCATCCCGGTGTGCGACTCGTACGTCCTCAAATTGATGGGCATTCCCGACGTCGGGGCGGAGAGCGGGGTGGCCCTAGTGGAGCATCTGCGGACGATCCGAAAAGATCTACTCTCTACGCTGCAAAGCCTTCGGCATCGTCTTCAAGAAATGGGATGCGACCGGACCCTTGTTCGGATTCTGGACAGCCTGTTGTGGAGTGGTTATCCGGACACGTGGCTCAAACGGCGGTGATCAGCAGCCAGACCTTTGGGGTTCGTCCGTGCCGGCGAAGTGCAGTACAGGGCGATCAACCTGCCTGCGCCAGAAATACCGCTTGGCCGGACTAGGCACCCGTACGGGCGAGGTCCCTTTGCCCGGCTAGTCATGCCGCCGCTTCCCGACGAGCCTGGCGCTTACCTCTGGCAGGAAGACAATCGAATCGTGTACGTGGGTCAGACGCGGACGCCGCTCGTCAAGCGCCTCGGCCCAAACGGGTATTCGACCATTAGCGCTTACAACACGCTGGCGCGAGAGGCCGGACGGCGCAATGGTGGCCAGCAGACCAACTGTCGCGTGAATGCGTTGGCGAATCAGTCGCTTGCCTCGGGCCGCACCCTAACCATTTGGTATCGCGTTGCAAACGCGGCTGACGCCGCCAGACTCGAGCAGACCTGGATGGCAAAGTTTGGAAAGCCGAGCTGGAACCGCAAGCTCGAACGCGTCAGAGAATCGGCCGAGATCTAGCAGTATGAGATTGTCGGTTTCGAAGGTATTGGTCGCCGCTGCTCCCACACCATCTTCGAGCGCACATGCCTGACCGCTGTTCGGTCAAAGACTGTGGCGAGGAGGCAACCATCCGGCAGCCCCTATACCTCGGTCTGGAACTGGTCGTCCACGTCCCTCTATGCGCTGCCCACAGCGATGTCTGGGAAACATTTTCCAAGAAACTCCGCAGTCGTCAGGCGCAAGCTCTGCGCGAAGGGCGAGACGCGGCTTGGCTTCTGGATGCGGCGTTGGCCTACGGACCAGGCCTTCCCGACCACTGCTGACCGAGTTCACCTATTGGAAAGCCACCCTGGGCACGACGGTTTGCGACCATCTTCGGGCGCTGGCGGCTGAAACGGACTGACTGTAAAGACCCCACGCCTCGATGAACAGACAGGTCGATAAGGAGAAACGTTGGGACGATGACCTTGCAGGTGCTGCGCGCGACGTCGCCGCAGCCGACGCATCGCCGCTCAAGGTCGTCGCAGGGCCAGGCACTGGCAAGACATTCGCGCTAAAGCGTCGGGTTGCACGCCGTCTCCAGGAGGGATGTCAGCCAAAGCGGATCTTGGCAGTCACCTTCACACGGATGGCTGCCACCGACCTTAAGAGCGAACTGGCTGCGCTTGGGATCGAAGGCTGCGATGAGGTCGACGCCGTCACGCTGCATTCGCTTTGCTTCCGAATGCTGGGCAGGTCGGTGGTGCTGGAGTCTACTGGGAGGCACCCACGGCCGCTGCTCGCCTTCGAGGAGCGGTTCATGATCGAGGATCTGAAGGGCGACGGATTCGGCGGCATCCGCGATCGGCAGCGTCGACTCCAGGCGTTCAACGCCGCGTGGGCACGGCTGCAGTCCGAAGATCCAGGCTGGCCAGCGGACGCAATCGACCGTGCCTTTCACGGTGCTCTCTTGGCGTGGTTGAGGTTCCACCGCGCGATGCTGGTCGGAGAGCTTGTACCAGTCGCTCTGACATATCTGCGCAACAACCCCGAGTCAACCTTCCTCACTGCGTACGACCACGTCTTCACTGATGAGTACCAGGACTTGAACAGGGCAGAACAGGTGCTGATCGATCTGCTCGCCGAGAGGGGCACTCACACGATCGTCGGCGACGAGGATCAATCGATTTACAGCTTCAAGCATGCTCATCCGGAAGGGATCAGGGAATTTGTGTGCGAGGAAGAGATTGGCCTCGACGTCTGCCGTCGCTGCCCCGTTCACGTGATCGACATGGCCAACTCGCTGATTGAGCACAACCCCGACCGCGCCGATCGCCAACTCCACCCCGCTGATGGACAGCCGGTGGGGGAAGTACATATAGTGCAGTGGCCGTCGCTACAGGACGAAGCCGAAGGGCTGGCAAGGTTCATAAAAGCCCGGATAAACGGTGGCAAGGTCGAAGCCGGCAAGGTCCTGGTGCTCTGCCCGGTTCGCCTCATCGGGTACCTGATCCGCGATGCTCTCCTCGACGTGGGTATACCTGCGCATAGCTTTTTCCAGGAGGAGATCCTGGAGGGCAACGCGGGGAAGCCTGAGGAGTGCCAGGCACAACAGGCATTCACGCTCCTAAACCTTTTGGCGGACAAGCACGACCGCGTTGCTCTGCGCTGTTGGTGCGGTTTTGGGACCGGAACTCGCCGGTCCGGCCCATGGTCGAATCTTCGAGCGTATTGCGAAAAGACGGGACTGACACCTTGGGACGCGTTGGAGGGAATCAGCGCGGGCGAGTTGATCGTGCCGGGCACCAAGAACCTTCTGCTCCCCTTCCTCGATGCCCGACGCCTGCTGGACCTCTGTGGTGAGCTCGCCGGCGATGAGCTCGTTAATGCCGTATTCCCCGAGGACGAAGCCTGGTCGCCCGCCATCCGTAGCCTCATCGCCAGCTTCAAGAAGAATTGGACCGGCGCCACACAGCTGCGCGACCAGCTACGAGTTGTTATCACCCAACCTGAACTACCAACGGACGTTGAGTACGTGCGCGTAATGAGCCTGCACAAGTCCAAAGGCCTCACGGCGGATATGGTGGTGGTCGCCGACCTCATTGAAGGAGTCGTCCCAAGAGTTGATAGCGATCTACCGGAAGTCGACCGAGATAGCCAGCTCCGGGAGCAGCGCAGGCTGTTTTATGTCGCCATGACACGCACGAGGCAGGTGCTGATCCTTTCAAGTGTGGCGCGGCTGAGAAAGGAAGTGGCGTTCAAGATAGGCGCCCGCCCCGGCGCTGTCACTGCTTACAGCGTGACCACCATCGCGTCACGCTTTCTGGATGAGCTCGGTCACAGTGCACCCAGGCCTCGACGCGGTAAGGAACTCATTGGCTGATCACTACCGGCCGCTACGAATCCTGGCGAGGCTTACCGCGATGGTCGCCACGATCCCCTTCGTGCGGAAGGCGATGCTCACGGACAGCTCTCGGGTGTAGCCGCAGTGCTCTGAACGTTCACTCCCAAACCGAAAGAATGAAAAGACTGACTTTTGCTGAATTAGCAACCGCGGACGAGCGTACGCAGCGTTTCACCCCGTATGGCTTGTCGACTGGCACAAGGATTCTGAGTCCTGAAGCGTGCTGTCAGTTTCAGCAGGATTGCGTTGCCAGCGAACTGGACGAGATCGTGCCTGCCTCCACGCGCGCCGGTTTCGACCGGTTGCGTCTATTTCACACGTACGGCGTCGTCTGCTACGAGCTGTTCACAATTACCGATGACCTCACATGGATAGTGCTAGAGCAGGCACTTAGAGTCCGGTTCATCGCGTACTACCAAGAGCAAATGCCCGTCAAGGACAAGCAAGGATCGGTCTCAACCTTTGCTGCGTCTGACTTTGAGGTACTTAGCCAGGCATTTCGTCGCGGGGGCAGTCATTACGGCTTCCGCCTTGACACGGGGACCGGCACCAGCTCGACTATGCCGCTCACGCTAGAACCGTTGCTCAAGTGGGCGCACCATTCAGGTCTGCTCGACGGGCAACGCAACCGGCGAGTCCAGCTCGCCGTTTACGCCGATAGAAGAAACCACTTCGCGCATGGCGGCAGCGTTGAGCGACTAGGCATGCCCCCGGACTCCGCGCGTTCGATTCGCGATCTCGGCGAGATAATCAACCGGCTCTGGGGAGTTCGCACTCCGGGCGGCAGGATTTATCCAGCTCCCATTGCCCGCGAGCTATTCGTGCTTGCTTGGAGCGATGGCTGGCCAGCTATGGCCGGGTCAGTGTTCACACGGCTTCGCCCGCAGCAGCTGCAAACCAGCAGTGCCGATACGCGGAACTGCCTGATCGTCCTGGCACCGGATGTGGACCAGAATCTGCACGAGTTCGACGCTCGCTATGAGGTGACTCCATATCCAGTCGATTGGCTGTGGGGACCGGGTGATCGCGAGGGCGCCCTGGCTTGGCTGGCGGCGAACCCGGCGATGGGTGACAACGTGAGCACTATCGACCGGATCTTCGCGATACGTATTGAGAATGGCCGCGTGTACCTTCCTATGCGGCCGGAGATATTCAAAAGCGTGCCGACCGAGATGCGAGGTGGGAGGTGGCGTCTGATTCAAGCGGACTTTCCAAACGACGCGCACTTTCACATCCGTCACCAGGAGCGCAATGAGCTATGTCCGGACCAGAAGTACGGCGGATGCCCCGTCACCGAGCTCGCTGATGGAAGCTGGTCAGACATGTTCGTGGAGATACAGAGGGTTGCTCCCGATTCACGTTTGCTGCCGTACGTGGAGGCGCGGGTGCCGCCAAGAGATCCGTATCCCGACGACGTTGGTTGCTAGCAGTAGTTCAGTCGGACCAACACCGCGGCAGGGAGAATCATGACTCTCCTAAGCACGCTCGGCGACCTTAACGAACCTGGCCCAGACCACGTCGATGAAGACCACGGTGTCAAACGTCGACTCGAACATGCGTGGCGATAGCACGTCGAGGTCGAAGAACCCAGAGGCCTGGAGCGGAGGTGCGTAGACGATCAGCCACGACTCGTCGCCCGCCCGCCGATACCGCTCGAGGTCGCGCTCCTTCTCGCGGATTCGCGAAAGTAGATGTGCGGTGTTCGTTGAGAGATGGCCGCCAGGGTGGACCCGCCAGTCGCCCCCGCGCATGTGGCGGTGGCGCCACACGCTAAGGGCGACGACCGCCCGGTTGAGCCCAGCGGCGTTCAGCTCGTGCCAGGTCGCCTCCCTCATCGTCTGCGGCTGAGACTCGGTCGGCGCCGGGGGAACGAGCGTGGCGACGAGCGCGGCCAGGCTCTTGGCATATGGCCGGAGGTTCGCCCTGGTCAGCACACCCTCGCGGAAAAACGCGCTGATACTCACGTAGAGCCGGGGGTGCTGGCGGTCGAACGACTCCTGCGCGAGCGCCCGCAGCCTTCGCTCGGCCGCCTCCTGAAGCGCCAGGTCTGAGCCGCGCGGCCCGCCCGCGTCCTGGTGGTACCGCGTCAGCTCGACTGTGACGCGCCGGCCGCTGAGCTCGATGATGAAGTCGGGTGGTCGTCGCCGGGGGCCTCAGATCCGGCCAACTCGCCTGACGCCTCGCGGAAACGGTTCAAGGCGTGCAGCTCCTCTGCCTTCTGCTCCGGTCTCGTCATCTTCCGCAGCTGCTGACTGGGCTTAGAACCAGGGAAACGTGCGGGTCATCTCCTTGGCGGTGACCTGGTGGGCAATGTCGATGGTCTGGGCCCGATTCGCTCTCGCGGCTGCCAGGTTCGTCTGAGGACCAGGCGATTGCACGTTGTGCCGGATAGCGATCGAGGCAAGCCTCAGGGGATCGGTCAGCTGCTGGGTGGTGTTGAGCGCGTTGTTCATGGCCGTCCAGGCTTGTGCGTCGATGTCAGGCTGACCGGAAACGGCTCTGCAGATATCCTCCACAGCGCGGTATGCGTAGATGAACGCGTTGTCGCTTGGATCGAGCATCGCCAGCTGGTAGTCCCGCAGGGCGAGCACATGATTCTCCGTGATCTTGGCAGCGACGTGAGCCTGGTCAAGCCTGGCGGCAAGTTTCCACGGTGTGTTGATCGGGCTCCGGGTCGAGGCTATAGGCGGAGGTGGTTGAGTCGGTCTTAGGAACCTGCCGACGACGCCATCGGTGGAAACCTTCAGCGCTTCGACCCAGTTCTCCAGTCGATAATCGATCGGGTTCTTCGTCTTGAAGACGTAGGCCGCGACCGTCAAGTCGAGCGCTCTTTGGACGCGCGATCTGAATGAGTCGAAGGGATCGACCGTGGGACCAGAAACCACAATGGCGTCCCAGAACACCGCAAGCCTAAGCCCGCCACCGAGTCGGGCATCCTGGACCTGAAAGCGTGACCCAGGGTCGCTGAGCCGCCCGATGAAGAAGTAGGTGGACGGCTGGTTAGCCACCGGCGCCTGGCCGATTTGTGGCGAGCTCCGGTGGGGGAGGCTCGGTGCCTTTGCGGGGGCCGTGAACGACCTCGTCGAAGAGCTGCGGCAACGCCTCGAGAGGATCCTCGTTGCCGACCAATTCCTCCGGCCAGTAGTCCGGGTCCGAGCTTTCGTCCAGGAGGTGGTCGATTACCACCGCGGTCGCGCGATGCAGCCGGTTGGCGACCTGGACCAGTTCCACTTCGTTGGTCGCGATTACGCCGGTGTAGAGGTCGTTCCAGGCGGCGAGCAATTCCGCTCCAGCCCGCGCCCGATCCTCGGACCACTCCCTACGGCGGCCCTCCATTTCGGCCTCTTCCGACGCCAGCTGCTCCCCCCAGCGGACAGCTTCTCTGGCCCGGACCTCGGCTTTATACGCTTCCCACTCTTCCTCGGTCGCGAAGTCCCTCTTGCGCTTCCTGCCGCCTGGCACCAGGCGATTGTCGCCCAAGCGCGTAAGCACGGCGGACAGGAGATTTCCGTAGCGAGGCGACCATCGTCACCTCCGCAGCCGGCACTCTTCGCCGCTGGCAGCTCGCGAATCGAGACCCCGACGCGGCTCGTCCCCATAATCGAGCAGATGGCGAATAACGAACCCGTTGGAACGGATTCGGGCGCGACTGTCGTTACCTAAGCGATGAAGGTAAATCCAGAGGCTTCACAACTTCCCGCCAGAAGGCTTCGCAGGCTCAGCGATTTTCATCTCGCCACCGGAGAGATGGCAGAACCCGAACTGTTTCCGAGGCTCTTCAACATGTCGGCGGGCTTTTTCTACAACGTCCTGCCGAAGCCCGACGCTCCGTCCCCGGCTGAGTACGTCTACATTCCACTACGGGCTCTTAGCCGCGACGAGACGCTCTCAACGGAGGTCATGATCGCGCAATGGAACCTCGCGTGGGAAGCGGCGCAACTTAGATCAGCACTCTTTCGCCGCGAGGAGACACCGCCGCTAATCCGGCGAGTCATTGACCTTGCTCCGGAAGACGCGAACATCGTCTTTCTACCTGGAACGAAAACTCGCTACCTCGAGTACGCGCCGCTCTATCACTTGGTCCCAGCCCGAGTTCTGAAGACCGAGCGACTCCCCTTGCTCGCGGCGGCCAATTGGCCTCACGTCACCTCGTGGGATGCGATCGATGACCAACTGCCTAAGGATTTCGAGACCCGCCTCGGAAGAGCGTTTGCTCGGACAGTCTGGTCTCGGCTAGCTTCCGGCGGTCGGTTTAGCGATTTCAGCGAATCTGATCCAATTAAGTTGCTCGCCCATGCTCTCGACTTTTGGCTACCGGCGACACAAGGCGTCCTACAGGAAATCCTTGAATCGTGGCCGCGCGGTCCGGTTGGGTCGACCGAAGATCCCCAAGTGGTCGAGCGAGTTCGAAGGGCGCAGGAGAGCCTGCCAAGAGGAATGACCGCTGTCGCTCCGCGTGTCGGGGGTGATTTCTGGCGTGGCGAAGCCGAAGCCGGCGAGGTGCTGGACTGGATTGTCGAGGAGACAGATTCCGACGGTCGCCTGAGATCGGTGATTGATGCAATCAAATCCCATCGCGTTCATGACGACTTTTCGCCGCGCTGGTCAAAGGTTCGAGAGGACTTCGAGCGGAAACTAAACCGGAAACGGGCGAAGACGAAGGTGAGCTTCGTTGAGTTGCCCGACACTATCCCGGTTCAAGCTGGCTACACCGATGTCGAGAACGGCATGGTGTTCGGTGACTTTATGGCTCTGTTAGATGCAAAAGAGAGGCACATTGTGGTGCTGCTGTGGTCCGGGGTAACACGACTGGGCGAGATCGCCGCGCTATTGGGTTATAGGAATCACAGCCCGGTATCAAAGCGCTTGCGCGCGATACGGGCAAAGGCCAGCCAATACTTCGACCTCCGAGACTAGGTTTAACGCGTGAATAGTTCACACGATGCGTAGCGGACGGCGGCATTCCGGATACTCGCCGGATCACAGCCGTATCACGCAGTCCGGGCACTGGGCGGCTGTAGGGGGTCACCAAGGGAGTTGTCCCGCATCCCGCGGCAGTTAAATCTCGATCCACGTGGCACCCCCATCGACCCGGAGGTACTGAAGAGGCTTATCTCGGGCAGGGAGCCCGCCGGCCTGGACGGGTACATCATGCAAGTTCGCACGAACGTTGCTTATTCGGGTGGAACGGGACTGATCGACCTCGGCCAATTCAGGCTGGGTATCGGCCGTCAGTTGGTTGACGAGGTCGAAATACCCGACCACAACACCTACATCACCCTCGATGAGTACTTCGTCGACCCCTATCGGCGCCAGATGGGTTTCAGCCCGACGAGCCGTGAAATTGCCAACAACCTCCTCGCCCAACATCCGCGGACCGAACTATTTATTGCACTGGTCGGCCTCAATCGCGTTAGGAAGCTCCCGGATGCCCTGGCCCAACTCGAAGCCGGCTACCTGAAGAAGCTGCCGTCGGGGGCGGCCGATGTCTATAAGGGACAGATGTCGGATCCCGACCGACCTAGATTCTTCTTGGCCCGCCAACTCATTCTGCTGGCGATTCGGGAGGCCCTGACCTATGCGGGGCCAACCCTCGTCACGCCGACTCTTGACCCGATAGCGACTGCGGTAATGCTCACCCATGCCCTCGGCAGCGACCAGCAATACACCGGCGGCGGCAGTCAGCTCTGGCCAGGCATGTCCTCTGGAGACCTCATGGGCATCGTTCAGAACGCGGCCTTCCATGCCGCCGACGACATCATGTCTCTCCTTGATCGCCACTGGCGAGTCTGGATCGAGCTCGGGGAGAACGCCGCCAAGGAACTGCCACGCGCTCCATTTCGGCAGATGGCGCGGGAGGCGATTGGACTGGATCTGAGGACTGCCCTGATGCTCGGTCTGGCTCTCAAAACGCGGACCGAGGCATGGCGACCTCCCGCTCCGCTTGTCGTCGATGCCGAGTTTGTGACCGATGCCGACCCCCTTGATCTCGAGGCCTTTCTCCAGTTCATCACTACTAGCGCTGAAGCCCTCACGAATGATCTCGCGTCAACGACTGGCCCATGGGAGTTCCTCCCCCTCGAAAGAAGCCCAGTCCTTCGAGTGGAGGACAAGCTGCTAGTGATCGACGAGACGTATCTGTTCAAGAGGGTGACAGACGGAATCTTCCTGGCGGTCGCAGACATGGAGGGGCCGCCAACCGGCAGTAAGCCTCGCCGTGCCTGGTCCAAGGCTTATTCGGAGGTCGTTGAGGTCGCCCTCGAAAATCAGATCCAGAATCTAGCGCCGAATATCCCGGTGCTTGGCGACTCGCAGTTGCAGACGTATTTCTCGGAGGAGCAGATTCGAGACGCCTATGTCCCTAAGGCGAAAGCAGGAAAGGGCCACAAGGTCAGCGACGCTGCAATTTGGCTCTCAGCCGATCTGTGGCTCCTCTTCGAGATTGTCAACGGCGAACTAAAGGTTCCATCGCGCCAAGGGGGCGACATGGACGAATTCGCCAAGGACACCGATCGTCTCGTAATCGGTAAATTGGCACAGCTGGATGCGACCACGAAGGACCTGATACTGGACGACTCGAAGCTGACGGGCCTCCCGCGCTCCACGATAGCCAAGATTCAGCCGATCCTGGTTCAGGGTGGACATTTCCCTGTTCATCCGGTGACGAAGGCATACGTCGACTTCCGGATGGACAACGAGAATCTTCTGCTCCATCACGGCAGGGTCCTGCCGCTGGCGATCCTCCATTGGGAGGAACTTGAGATCCTTGAAGCGGCAGTAGAGCAAGGGCACGCAATTCCGAGCCTCCTCCAAGGCTGGCGAGCCTCGACTCGCAAGGGGATGCCTCTCAAGAATTGGATTAGCGTCGCCTACCCTCGTCTTGAGCGGCCCCAGCGGATGCGCGATGGGAGCCGGCTCAGAGAGATTCTTGAGGCGGCGGCCAAGACGGCCCAGAAACGAGAGCCATTCTGATTGCCCAATCCCACGCACAGCGCGCGATCCGACCATGCCCATGTGGCAGGATCGGCTGGGGATGAGCGCACCTCCGCAGTTCTCGCCGGACGGCAAGTGGTGGTGGGACGGCGCCAAATGGGTGGCCACGGCCGAGGCGTCGCCGGAGGCGGACCCGCCGGACGCGCCTGCCTGGCAGGTCGTCCAGACGGAAGGAGGTTCCGTCTCGGTCGCGCCGCTGGCGGACCTGCAGGCGCGAGTCACTGCCCTGAACCACTGGGCTGCGGGGCTCAAGGAAGGGGCGGAGGAGCTTCTGGCGCAGGCGGACCGCGCTTTCGGATCGGCTGGCGCCATCCTGGTGTCGCATAACGTCGAGTGGTCTGCGCCACCGGAGCTGCAGCCGGTGGTGGCGCAGGCTGCCCAGTTGGCTCAGCGCGTCGAAGCGGACACCCAGCAAGGCGAAGCAATCAGGTCGGAAGAGGCCTCCATGGGGCTGTTCCAGAAGGTCGGGGCACATCGCCGCGAGCACCATGTAGAGCGCGACGAAGCCCAGGCTCAGTCACAGCTCGAGCCGCTCGTCGTACGGGTCGGCCGGTCCGCGCCGACGACCAACATTGCCGAAGCCGAGCGCCTGCGGTCGGAGGGATTGACCCTCGACGCCCAGAGAGCCGATCTCATGCACCGAGCCGACGCTGCCACCGGGGAGGTCGCCGGGCTCGGGCAGGAGGTCGGCCGCCGGCAGGACGCGATCAAGCACATGGGTTTCGACTCCCTGTACGAGGCCGCTCTACTCCAGACCTCCGGTCCGCAGCCGGTCGACTCGCCGTTGGTGCTGAAGGCGGCGGAAGCCGCTTACCAGGCGGAGCCGGCAACACTCGCGCGCATGACGACGAGCACGCGCTTCGTCGGCGGGTCGTCCGGCTTCAGCTTCCCGATCGGGCACACCGGCATCCGCTATCGCGTTGGGAGCTTCCGCGGGCATCCGGTCCAGCAGGAATCGCTGAAGCATTTGGACACAGGGACGCTGGTGCTGACAAATCAGCGTTTGGCGTACGTGGGCACGACCAAGTCCATCGCCATCCCGCTGGCGAAGGTCCTGCACGTCGAGGTTTACAACGACGGAATCTCGGTCGCACATGAGGGCAAGGAGAACCCGGACTTCTTCCTCATTTCCGAGCCGACCCGGTTCGTCTTCCTGCTGAATTGGTTCCTCGGCAAGGTGGCGCAGTGACCCAACCCGATGGATTTGGCTCGAGCCATATCCGAGAACTTCTCGAGTTCTTCGCCCAACCAATTGGACGGCGTCAACACGATGTGGCGCGTGTCGTCGAGATCCCAATCGCGGTGCACCACTCGTTTCAGAGCGTGCGGCTTCGGAGCGGCATCTACCGTCTCGCCCAGATCGGCGGCCGGTGAATGTCGTGACCAGCACAGGGGGAATCAATGAGACCGCCGCGCATGAGGCCGGTCACGTGGTGATCGGTTTTCGGCGCTTCGGCCTGCTCCCGGACCTCGTAAGCATCGAGCGGGCTGCGGACGGGACCACTGGACGCTGCCAATGGACTTGGAGTCGAGTGGATCGCATCAGACCATTCCTGGACGATCAGCCCGGCGGTGCTCGAGTTCGGCCGGGACTGCTGTCTGCCCAGGAGCTAGTAACTTGCCGAGACCTTTTGGCGGTGCATCTTGCCGGCTTGCTGGCCGCGGCCGAGGTCACCGGTTCAGTACATCCCGAGCGTGCTGGCAGCGATATGACTGAGGTGCAGCGGCTCGCCGGCTACGCTGATTTGGTAGAGCCCGGCCAGGTTATCGAGAATGTGAAGGAAGAAGTCCGTGCGGAGCTGGGCTTTGACCTACATCTCCGCCTCAAGATTTCGCGGGCACTGGTCCAATCCGAGCATTTGTCCGAGTCCCAACTGCGCCAGCTCGTAGCTGAGCCGGCTGCATAGCCCGTCTTGAAGTTCTACAGGGCTGGGCGCGTCGCCACAGCCTCATCGGATCGCGGCCTTTAGATCGTGGCTTCGGCCGAAAGCGGCTTCGTCAGGTAGGCGAACCAGCCGGGTTCTGCTCGATCGCCGATCACGAGCTTGTTGACGCGCCCACGCTGGTTGCCGATGACGCGCCATTGCATCTTGGGGTCGTATCCCATCGCATCAACGACCCGCTGTACGGCTTCGCGCGTCGTGTCGGCGGCGATCCGCACGGAGTGCCCTCCGATGTACGCGCTGACCCAAAACTGCCCGTGGTAGGCGCCGCCGGTGTCGCCGATGGTCGGCTCCTTGGAGGTCGCGAGCCACTCACGCAGCGCTGCGACCAGCTCCTGCTTTCCACCGTACCTTGCGCCTTTCGGCAGCCAGCGCTCAGGCATGGACTTCCGCCCGGACGGCCTCGACGTACTCGGATCCGACCCAGTTGAGCGCCCGGGCGTAGACCACACGGCGGTCACCGTCCCGGATGGCGGCCAGCGAATGCCGGCCGACCTTCTGCCACACTAGCTCTACCGGCTGGCCCTCGTCCCAGCCGAGGAAGGTGCGGATCAGCCGCTGGTCCCGCGCCCACCACTCCTTCCAGCGGCCGGCACCGCCAAAGCCGTGAAGGAGCAGGACATGTGCGGTCTCGCGGAGCCTTCCCAGAACCTCGACGAGGAACCTGATCCGCTCCTCGCTCGGCGGCTGGCCCTTGCTCGACCTCATCGCTGGCAGTGCGCTGCGGTCGATCTGGTACGTGCGCCCGCCGAGGCCGGTCCGGTCCAGGCTGCTCGATCCGCCGCCGTCGGTTACGTCGACTACGCGAAAGAGCGTGGGGGCGCGCTGCACATTGCGGGCCTGGAGTGAAGCTAGGTCGGAGCTATTCTCCGGTTAGGATCGGCACGTGCCCGTGTCCGCCTACATCGACGAGTCCGGTGGGCGAGCCCACACAAAGAAGTCAACGGACCATTTCGTCATGGCAGCTGTCATGTTTCGAGATGCCGACCGGCCGCAGGCGTCTAATCTGCTTGCCCAACTGCGGCAGGATCTCGGCCGACATCCCGGAGACGAATTGCACTGGGTCAACCTAAAATCGCACGCCTACCGCTTACACGTCGCCCAAGCGCTGGGACAGAGTGAGTTCCTCAACATCTCCAGCGTCGTGGTCTGCAAACGCCACTTCGCGCCCGGAGACGAGATCCACCGGGAGGATGTCTCGTACCTCTACACGCTCCGATTCCTGCTTGAGAGACTGTCGTGGTTCGGCAGGAATCTCGGTGGGGCGGTGGAGTTCACCCTTGCTCATATCATTCGGTTCCCGATCGCCAAGCTACGCAGCTACGAGGCGATCCTGCATGGCGACGCCAGCTGCCAGATCAGGTGGCCCTACATCGCCGGACCGGGGAAGATCGACCAGCCAAGCCGGGTGGAGGAGCTTCAACTCGCCGACCTATGCGCCTCCGCTATCGCAGCCGCCTTTGAGCCAGATGCGTTCGGAAACACCGAGCGGCGTTACCTCGAGGAGATGCTGCCGCGGTTCTACCGATACAAGGGGAACCTGACGTCGTATGGCCTAAAAATGCACCCATGGAACGCAACGGCGAAGGCTGCATATCCATGGGTGCTTGCCCTGTAGCGAACGGGAACCGGCTTATGCCGCCTCAGGCGGGTGTCACTGTTGCCAGCGACAGACGATTCTCCGTCCGTCGTCAGAATACCACCGAAAGGGCGTTCGCAAACCTCGGCCCCGGTTGGATGCTGAGGCGGGCTCTGCGAACGTCTGGGTGGCGAAGTCGATCTGCCTCGACCAGGTGCCCCGCGAGCCGCCAGACCTGAAAGCGATGACGCGGCGGCGGTCCGCGGGAAAGCCAGATCAGATTTGTACTGCCGCGTTCCTCAGCTCGTGGACTTCGCTGACCAATTGCAGCTGACTCTCGATAATGCGCTCGAGTACATCTTCGGTCCGGCCGGCCCCAACCGCCCAACCCTGGTCAACTTGCCCGGTGGAATGCCGGATTGCGATCTTGAGCCTATCGGGTGATCCGTCAGGCACCGTGACGTAGTCAACGTTCTCACGAAGGAGCGCCCACTTCGTTAGGACGTCAACTTCGTAGCTGGCCATGTTGAATTCGGCAAACCGCGTAGTCGCGAGCTCTCGGCATCGCGGCACAACTTGGCAGGTTGCGAGGTCAAGGAAGCGTGCGGCGTTCTTCAATGCCGCAAGTAACGCGGCACGCGGCAGATCCAGCGATGTGATCTTCTGGCGTGCTCGTCCTCGCCTGCCTTGACATGCATAGGAAATGCGAAACGTGACCGATCCGGGCTGCTGAAGCTCTCGCAGTCCTTCACCGAGGGTTTCAAAGTCGCAAGCGAGCGAGATGGCCGTGCGGGTCCAGCCTTCGCAGCTCCGGCCTGGGAGTGCATAGGGAAGTTGCTGTCCCGAGTCAAACCATCGGAGGCGCCAGGCTCCAAGACCGTGAATTTCAGCGACCAGATTCCAAACGGCACCTCCGCGCGGGCCGTCATTAGTTGCCGCGACGGGGAAGATACCGTGCATCAAGACCAAGTCAGCTTCAGCCGGCTCTGTCGCCTGTACTGACGCTGCTCGTCTTGCCATGGTGACAGTCCAGGAGTCGGGCCGGGCGAGAAGGCGCAAGGACATGCGGGCTTGCCGCAGCTCGGTACGCCACAACAGAAAGAGCGATAGAGCGAAGCCCGCGAAGCCAGGTACGAGGGCGAGGACGTCCTGAAGGGTCATGGCTGGAGGGGAGACAGTAAGTTTGGCGTACCAGTACGCATCCAGTACGCAATCGTGCTGCGGTGTTGGATGCCACCTGCCGAAGACCTACCCTGAGGAGCGATCGGATGGAACGAACTCAACACCCCCACAGAAATTGACGCCGGAGCAGCGGCCAGAAGCCCTAGCGGAACACGAGAGGCACCTTCTTGATGACGCTGGTCGGCCGCCGTGCTGGCCCGAATCGCGGCCATCGTGCTGGAGCATGAGCGAGAACAGCAAGGCCCCGGAGCCCGTCGCTGATGGAGCGTCGAGCCGCGGGTTCCGCCCGCCATCAGGTCAGCGCGGCCCGCTGGAGCGCCTCTCTGAAGCTGCCGAATCGGCGCCGGATTGTTTTCTCAGACGGCCGCATCGCGGCCTCTGTCCAACTCTCGGCAGTCGGGAGCGAGCCGTGCTCGGCGACGAACATCCGAAGAGCCGCGACAGACTCCGCGATTCGGGTAGCGGCCACGTCGGACAGTGGAACCGGCTCACCGTCGAATACGCCGGGTGGGTTCGCATTGTGGGAACTTAGGTCCACACAACATCTGGTGACCCGATCATAGGGCGACCACAGGATGTGGGCCTGTAGGGATTGATCCAAATCTGCGTGGATCATTTCGGATCATTCGGCGGGCGAGGGAGTCGACCGCGATGTCACGAGTCGCGTAACCAGGCGGATCCTAGTAAAGACGCCGAGAGGACTCGACGATCCTCCAATTCGAGATCGGGATTGCACCAGAGGACACGCCTCCATCAAACCCGGGGCAGTTCACACCGTCCGGCCAAGTTCACTTTCGTCCGGCGCGGTCCGCTGCCGCCCCAAGTGACAGCCAAAGACAGCCAGCCCGGCTACTTGACCGGCAACGTTCCATTCCGCAGGTGCGGCTCGAGCTCGCTGACGCCCGGGCGCACCGACGGTTTTCTAGACCGTTTGCAGGCTTCGCGCGCGTCTTCCATCCATGCAGGGCAAAAGGAACGAGGGCAGCTTGCGAAAACTAGCCCTTAGCAAAGCAAAAAACCCGATTGGATTCCCGACCCACATCGGCCGCCAATGCTGTAGAGACGACGCACGGGCCAGGACCGTGAGGCACTCTGGGCGGGCGCCCCCCCATCGACACTCTCGCATCCAGGCCGAGCCTGACCGACCTCCTTGTTTGGGCTTCAGGCCGCCCGTCGCCGGACCAGCCATACAGTCACGACAAAGAGGACCAGGGACAGCGCGAGCAGCCAGCCGCTCTCGATCCACTGGAACGTCCAGAACCGGTCGGCCGGCTGATATGTCGTCAACAGCATGAGACCGTGCTGAATGAGGTACTGCACCGGGTCGCCGAGGTTGGCCGGGGTTGACGGTCCAGGCTGGAACAAATCGGGCGTGATCGCGCGAACATCTACAGGAGTCAGGATCCGGTTGATCGTGTCCAGGCTGGCGGGGTTGCCGTCCTTGAACCATCCCTGGTTGATCACCCATGCGCCTATGGGGATGTTTGGGTTGGTGGTGACGACCGGCGCCTGGTAATGCGGACGCAAGAACGCTCCGGTCACGAAAGCGAGCCCGGCCCATAGAGCAAGAGCCGCGAACATAGCGGGGACGACCCGACGCACCAGGGTGCCAGCCAGAAGGCCAATCGCGAAAGCCGTCAGTGTCCATGCGGCGAGCGCAATACCGGTCAAGTCGAAGACCGTCGGATACAGAGGGCCATTGTTGTCTCCCGCATCCACGATTGGTTGGAGGTACCAGGAGACGACTCCACTGAACGCGATGGCGACAACCGTGACCATGAACGCAAGCGGGGCCAGCTTGCCGAGCGTCCACCGGGTTCGCCCGAAGCCCTGCGTCCACGCGTAACGGAAGGTGCCGGTCTCGAATTCTCTGGCGAGCAGCGGCGCGCCGGCGAAGGCTCCGACCAGCGCTGGGAAGGCCTGTAGCAAACCTAGGGTGTATCCCACTCCCGGCGCGTAGTTGCTTAGGAACTCCGTTGCAGCTTGCCGGCAAATATCTGAACTTGACGGGCTGCACCCGGCCACAGCTGCGTATGCCGCACGCATGGGCAGACCGGTAACCATCAGATACGTGGCGGCGGCTCCGAAGACCGCAACAATGCCGGCCAATGCGAACCGGTGCTGTCGCCAAGTTACCCACGCCATTCTCCGCCAGGGCATAGGCCGCAACCTCACGTCGCGTTTCCGTTGCATGGGCATGGCCGCCAGCGCTGTCAATTCGCCATCTCCATCGAGTGGGCTGCCCGGCTACGGGCCGGGCCGGGCAGCCACGCGGCTCCTGGCTCGCGCAAGTAAGCGAGGCTGAGTTCCTCCAAAGTCACGGGATGCGCCTCCCAGCCTGGCGGCACTGAATCGGTCCTTGCGTCTGTCCTGACCAAGACGTGAGCCTGCGCCTCGCCGCGCTGCGCGTGGACGATATTCAGTCGTCCCGCCAACGTGTCGATTTCACTGGCGGGGCCAGTGAGCAAGCGATGGCCGGCGAGCAAGTCCTCGACGGCACCTGCCGCCTGGATGCTTCCGTGCGATACGAGTACGAGGTAGTCGGCCACCCGCTCGAGCTCGGTCAACACGTGCGACGACAAGATCACCGACACCCCATCTTCGGCGACCGCTGCCATTACGCTGGCCATGAAGTCATGCCGGGCGAGCGGGTCGAGCATCGCCATGGGCTCATCGAGCACAAGCAGATTCGGCCGTCTGGCCAGCGCCAGGGTCAGCGCGAGCTGCGCCTGCTGCCCACCGGACATCTTGCCTGCCTTGCGCTCGAGCGCGATGCCTACCTCGGCGAGTCGCGCTTTGGCGTAGGAGTCGTCGAAGCGACGATTCAGGTTGCGAGTCATGTGCACCATGTCGGCGGCGGACAGGTTCTTGTACAGCGGCATGTCCTGCGCGACGAACGCTATGCCGTCGAGCGCTGCGGGAGAGCCGGCGAGCTGACCATCCAGCACTGTGACGATGCCCGCGCTAGGTGCCGCCAACCCGACCACCAAGTTCAATAGGGTGGTTTTGCCGGCGCCGTTGGGACCGACCAAAGCGACCACATGTCCCGCGGGAATCGTCAGCGAGCACTCGCGAAGGGCCCACGCGCTGCCATAGCGCTTGCCTAGGCCGCTGGTCTCGACGACGTTCATGCGACCCCCTTCCGTTCGCCGCTTGCCGCGCCGCGGTGTTCACGGAATTCGTGCATTGCACTGGTAACCAGCGCAACCATCCCGTCCTGGTCAAGTCCTGCAGCATCGGCCGTGACGAGCCAGGCGAGAAGGGAGCGTCGAAGCTCGGTCAGCTCGGCTAGGGGTACCCGGCTGAGAGTGGCCCGGATGAACGTGCCCTGGCCCGGCAGTCCCTCAACCAGGCCCTTGGTCTCCAGATGGTGGTAGGCCTTGAGCACAGTGTTCGGATTGACAGCGAGCGACCCGACCACATCTCTGACTTTGGGTAGCTGGTCGCCAGGCTTCAGGTAGCCAAGTCGAAGGGCGTGCTCGACCTGCTGGACAAGCTGCATGTACGTCGGCAAGCCGGAGGCGGCATCGAGCCGGAAAGCGACAGGCGATCCCGGTTGACTAGGCTTGCTACCGAGGCGAGAGGGCTGATCTATTGTCATAGGACAATATTACAGCCGACTGGCGCGGCGTCAATAGGGAAGACCAGGAACCTGATACCGGGTACCGGCAAATAATGCTTTTGAGTCCGTCGGATAGTAGTACTGCGCGGACCTGTCTTGCATGACCGCGAGCCTGAATTACAGGTGCCTGACGGCGCTACGCACGGGCCAGGACCGTGAGGCGCCCAGGTTGAGAATTCCTAGCTTGCAGCGTGCGGCTGAAGTGTGGTACTCGCGCGCGCTCGCGCGTCCTCTAAAGGAACGGGGACGATTAAAGGAACAGGGACGATCACTAAATAAGGATTAGGGACGGTCCCTTCAATAACGAAGCGCCCTCACTGCCGGTGGCTTGGAGTTGATCCGCGATCCACTGAGCATCACGCTGATAGCGGTCCGCCAGCGCCTTGGCTCCTAACCATTAGCCTTCTCGCCAAATCGCTACGTTGTGTCACGGTTGACCACGATCGCCGAGAAAGGGCATCCAGATCCAATTACAGCGCCGATTGGGCCAGTGCCTCGAGCGCCCGTCTTCCCTTTTGGAACCCAACTTGCATTATCACCGAGGGTTTGGTGAGCTGCGCCGTAGCGCATCTTCAAGCGCCTCCCCTTAGTGCCTCGGTCGGAGCGAGGCTCGCCGCACGCAGCGCCGGCAGCAGACCCGCGACCGCTCCGACCACGACCGCAGCGCCAAGACCGCCTGACACCCCGACTCCAGGGACCACCAGCGGCCACGATCGCGCAGCCGCGTAGACGATGGTTACCACGATGCCAGCCAGGGCGCCGATCACTCCTCCGGCCAGCGCAAGCAAGATCGACTCAGCAAAGAACTGAAGGCGGATCTGACCACGGGTTGCCCCAAGGGCACGTCGAAGCCCAATCTCGCCACGGCGCTCGAGTACCGAGATGACCATGATGTTGGCGACACCGACACCGCCTACAACCAGGGCTACGGCGGCCAGGCCGAGGAAAAGAACATTAAAGGCGCCCTGTGCCTCAGCCCTTGCCACCAACGCGTCGGAAGGTCGGCTGACACTCACTTCGCTAGGGTGTTCCGGGTAGGCCATGTGCGCGAGTAGCGCCTCCACCGTGGGGATTTGGTCAGTCGCGGACCGCAAATAGATGGTCGTGGGGTGCCCGTCAAAGCCGAGGTAGCGAACCGCTGCGGAGAAACCAACGAGCACGGCCTGGTCAATCTCCGGCACGAGGGGCGCCGAGGTCAGGATACCGACGATGTAGAACCACTGTCCGCCCAGCCACAGACGTTCGCCAGGGAAGATCTGATCGATGCCCAGATGGCTCGCGGCGGCGGAGCCCAGTACTGCGACGGGTTCGGTCTCGGTGGCTGCATTGAGGTAGTTGCCCTGGGCCAACGTTGTGCCCACCGCTTTCAATAGATCGAGTCCGGCCGCCTTCACCGAAATGCCACCGGTTTCGCCGCGAGGGACGAAAGGCGACCTGTATACCGATGCGTGGGTCGTTCCGGTGGCTCCGACCGCGTATACCGATGTGATGCGGGCGATCATCCCGGGTGAAGTTGTCGGCAGCTCGACGCTGTCCCCGAAGACGTCCTGACCAGGGGTGACAGTAAGTAGGTTCGTACCAAGAGCGTCTATCTCCGCAAGCAGGCCCGCCTCCGACGAAGCAGAAAGTCCAAGCACGGCGACCATGGCCGCCACGCCCACCGCGATCCCGATTGCCGACAAGCTACCGCGGAGCCTGCGGGTCCGGAGTCCGACCGTCGCCACGCGGGCGATGTCGGCGGGCGAGAGACGGGCGGGCGACAGCCGGCGGCCGCTCATTAGATGGATCTCGAGTCAGAAACCACGCGGCCGTCCAGCATCGCGATAGTCCGCGGCATCCGCGCCGCGATGTTGGGGTCGTGGGTCACGATCACAACCGTGGTGCCGCGCGCGTTGAGATTCAGCAGCAGATCGACGATCGCGCTGCCGGATGCACTGTCGAGGTTGCCAGTGGGTTCATCGGCGAGGACCAAGGACCGGTTGCCGACCAGCGCGCGGGCAATCGCGACCCGCTGCTGTTCCCCTCCCGACAGCTTGGTCGGCCGGAAGCTTGCCCGGGTGGCGAGCCCGACGCTGCTGAGCGTCTCCAGAGCGCGCTGCCGGCGCTGCGGCGCCGCTACGCCTGCATAGAGGAGCCCATCGGCGACGTTCTCCAGCGCAGTCGTGTGCACGGAGAGGAAGAACTGCTGAAAGACGAAGCCGATATGAGTCGCGCGCAGCGCGGCCAACTCGCGATCCGAGAGCCGAGCGACGTCGAACCCCGCGATCCGCACCGCTCCCCCGTCGGCCCGATCCAGGGTGCCCATCACATGGAGCAGCGTTGACTTGCCGCACCCCGACGGCCCGACAATCGCGACCAACTCGCCGGGGCCGATGCTGAAGCTGACACCGCGCAAGGCCTTGATCGGCGGCTCGCCTGGATAGCGCCTGGTGACCGCCTCCAGCTCGATCAAGTGCCGGCAACGACCACCCGCTGTCCGGCCTCGAGCCCAGTGCCCGAAACCTGCACCAGGCCGTCGGCGTCGTCAAAAAGGCCGACCGTGACCGGAAACATCTGGTGGCGCCCGGTAGACGTGACGACTTCAAGCTCGTAGCCGCCGCCCGCTGTCGCCAGCAAAGCGGTGACCGGCACCGCCAATACGTTGGGCGCAGTGGCGGTTGTGATCAGGACCGACACGGGTGCAGCGTCGAGCGTGCCCGTCGCCGTCTGATCCGTTGGGTTTATGTCCACCTCGACTGTGGGCGTCCCGCCGCCCTGTCCGGATGGGGTAATCGCCACCGTGCCCACCGACGCGACCGTGCCGGGCGTTGTCTTGCCGTTGGGCAGGGTGATCGTGACCTGATCGCCGACCTTGACACTGGACTGCTGAGTCGCGTCCAGGTTGACGACCACGCGGCGACCAGTCGAAGTCGCTGCAGCCACCGGCCCACCGGGCCCGGCCGGCGAGCCGAGCACCGGCTGGACCGATGTGATTCGGATTCCAGTGGGCAGGAACACGACCGTGCCCAGCCCAAGCGAACCGGTCTGCGTGACCCCCAGGTGCCTCTGCAGCTTTTCTACCCCGTAGAGCGTCCACCAGTTGAAGTAGTTGGACGTGGGGTCGAGATTCGAGCGGGACACATAGCCAAGGCCGACCAGGGCGGCGTTGAGCTGGGCGACGTCCGGCCCGCGCAGGTACTCGCCCAACGTGCGATAGGCAGGAGTCGATCCATACAAGAGAATCACAGGCGAGCCATCAACCTGGTAGATGACGTCGCCGGCGTTGATCAGCTCGCCGGGCGCGGGGAGCGCGGTGTAATGGCCCGGTGCCCCGTCGAGCACCACATAGCTGCCCGAGTAGCCCAGGGTCCCACTGACCGCGAGCTGCGAGGCCAGCGTTTGCTGGACGACGGTGGCGAGGTTCGTCGAAACATTCGACGCAGAGGCTGTGGGTGTCGAGGGCTGGTCATACCCCGCCAGCCGCAGCGCGGCGAACGTGGAGGCCGCTACAAAGACGAGCATCGCAATCCCGAGTGGTGTGCGCCTCATCAACTATTTGGATTCCCGTAACCGTGGCAGCGCCCATCTTCGCCAACACCATCACAAAGCTCGATTGTTGTTGGGCCCGTCGTGGATTGGACTAGCAGGTGCGTGCACTCGTCGTCCGCCGTACTGACCTGCGGCGAATTCGGGTCAATGCCGGGTATATCAAAAACGGGCTGCCCATTGCCATCGGTGGTGGGGTCGGGCCAGTTGGGCACCCCGTGGGAGCGCATGCACCGGGCGAAATCCAGCATGCCGCTCATCACCTGCTGCGCCTGAGCCTGGGTCGGCTGGAGGAGGTATGCACAGGCTCTTCCGGCCGCCTGGAGCTGGGAATCGCTTACCCCGAGTTGCTGCGAGGTCATCTTAGGGATCGTTCCGCTGCTATTGGGGTCGGGGAAGTTCGGCACCCCGTGCGAGCGCATGCATCGCGAGAAGGCGAGCGACTGGGAGTTGGTTGACCCTCTGGCATTCGATGAGCCGCCGGAACTGCCCCCGCACGCCGACAGACCTAACGCGGCGGCTATGAGGGCGGCCGCCAAGACGCACCCTCGCCGCAATCGTCGCTGCCTTGCACTCGCGGCACCGCCATTGACCACGCCGCTATTCGGGGACCGCACGCTGTTGCCCTTCATCTGGTTCCGCCTCCTACTCTTGACACATCGGTGTCGATGTCGACGGAAGTCATACGAAAGGCGGGGTCACACCAGCGTCATATGTTCTATGACCTGGTTGTGACCTGCGACCTGCGATGCTCTCCAGTGGACACCGGCACCGCACCAATCGCCGGTGCCGAAACACCAGCTCGGTGAAGACAGAGACAATGAGAGTGCTGGTAGTGGAGGATCATCGACGGCTCGCCCGGGCGCTGGTCGATGGACTGCGTCAGGAGGGCATGGCCGTCGACCTCGCTTTCGACGGCGATGATGCCCTCGCCCATGTCGCGATTAACCGCTACGACGTAGTGGTGCTGGACCGGGACCTGCCTGGCGTGCACGGGGATGAGGTCTGCCGTTCCTTGGTAGCCGACCGGTCCCACAGCCGGGTCCTGATGCTGACCGCTGCAGACTCAGTCAAAGACCGCGTCGAGGGTCTCGGGTTGGGCGCCGACGACTATCTCCCCAAGCCGTTCGACTTCGCCGAGTTGGTGGCCCGTGTCCGGGCCTTGGCCCGGCGGTCCGCCCCGCCGCTGCCTCCTAGCTTCGAACACGGGGACCTCAGCCTGGACCCCGCCCTCAGGGTGGTGGTGCGCGCCGGGCGGCGGTTGGCGCTGACTCCCAAGGAGTTCGGTGTGCTCGAATGTCTGCTGTCCGCCGGGGGGAGGCCTGTCTCGGCCGAGGAGCTGCTCGAACGGGTGTGGGACGAGGCTGCCGACCCGTTCACAACGACCGTCAAGGCCACCATCAACCGCCTGCGGGTTAAGCTCGGTGACCCGCCGTTGATCCAGACCGTCCGCGAAAGCGGCTATCGCATCTGAGGCTGCTGATGCGCCGGGTCTTTGACTCCTTTGCGCCCACCTCATGGTTGCGACCACCCCGGCGCACCGCCCAGCTGCGCCTCACGGCTCTGTACGGTGGGCTGTTCTTGGCGTCAGGCGTAGTTTTGCTCGTCATCACCTACCTGCTCTTCGACAGGGCGACCGGAGCGGGGCCCCCGCCATCCAATCCGACCGCCCAGCAACTCCAGAAGGAAGCGGTCGCTGCAGCCCAGCACGCATCGGACCTCCATGAGCTTGTCGTCAACTCCGCCATAGCGTTGGCCATTGTGGCCGCCCTGGCTATCGTGATCGGCTGGATAGTCGCCGGCCGAGTGCTGAGCCCAGTTCGCACAATCAGCACCACCGCCCGCCGGATCTCCGCGACCAACCTGCGCGAGCGACTCGCCCTCGACGGCGCCGACGACGAGTTCAAACAGCTAGGTGACACCCTCAACGATCTGTTCGCCCGGCTCGAGGCATCCTTCGAGGCTCAGCAGCATTTCGTCGCCAACGCCTCCCATGAGCTGAGGACCCCTCTGACCGCGGAGCGCACGTTGCTCCAGGTGGCGCTGGCCAATCCAGCCATGACCGTCGAGCGCTGGCGGTCTACCGGCCACGAACTGCTCGCCTCCAGCCAGGAGCAGGAACGTCTGATCGAAGGCCTACTCACCCTGGCTAGTAGTGAGGGCGGTCTTGACCGACGCGAGCCCATCGACATTTCCGTCGTCACCGCCGCCGTCCTCCTCACCCCCCGCGTCAACATCGACCGCCTCGGCTTGCGCGTCGAGACAACCATCCGGCCTGCACTCCTCCACGGTGATCCGCTCCTTGTCGAGAGAATGGTTACTAACCTGATCGACAACGCCGTCCAGCACAACATTCCGGGTGGACGAGTCGAGATCACAACCCGGACCAAGCAAGGCTGTGCCGTGTTGAGAGTGGCCAACACCGGGCAGGTCATCCCACCCGGTGAGGTCGACCGCCTCTTTCAACCCTTTCAACGGCTCGACGCTAGGCGTATTCACTACGCCAGCGGCCACGGCCTCGGCCTGTCAATCGTCCGTGCGATTGCCGCCGCCCATGGTGCCACCATCACCGCCGAGGCCCCGTCCGAAGGCGGCCTCACCATCACGGTCACCTTCGCTCCCGACCGACAGTCCGACGGAGGCGCTGAGACCGAGCACAAGATCGTTAGGACTGATAGATGATGATCCGTGTGATCGCCGCCGCTAGAACGCGGGTCGAGGCAACTAATCAGCGAAGGAGGAGCACGACTGGAGATTGTTAGGTCGCTGGACAACACCGCGATCGCATTCGAGAGGCAGGGTGTCGGCCCGGCGCTGATCTTGGTCGACGGAGCTCTGAGCACCCGCGTCACCGGCTCGAAGCCACGACTCGCCGGGCTGCTCGCCGAACACTTCACCGTGTACCGATATGACCGCCGGGGCCGCGGCGATAGCGGCGACACTCAGCCCTACGCGGTCAAGCGGGAGATCGAAGATCTGGATGTCCTTATCGAAAAGGCCGGAGGATCAGCCCTTGTGTATGGCCACTCGTCCGGCGGGTGCTTAGCTCTCGATGCCGCCGCCGAGCTCAGTGACAAAGTCCGAAAGCTCGCCATTTACGAACCTCCGTACAACGACGACCCTAAGGCGCGGGCGGCCTGGACTGTTTACATCAAGAACCTCAGCGACACCTTGGCAGACGATCGCCGCGGTGACGCAGTGGCTCTGTTCCTTGCCAGTGAAGGAACGCCCGCCGCCGAGATCGAGGCGATGCGGCAGCAACCCTTCTGGGCCGGCATGGAAGGCCTTGCCACCACCCTTGCTCATGACCACATGGGCGTGATTGGAAGTGATTGCGGGATACCCACCGATCGCGCCCGTCGTCTCCGCGTGCCTACGCTGGTGATGGCCGGCGGCGCCAGCTACCCGTTCATGCTACAGACCGCGACGACGCTGAGTAAGGCGATTCCGGACGCTAAATTGAGCACGCTGGACGGCCAGGGCCACGTGGTAGACCCAGAATCGCTCGCCCCGCTCCTGGTGGAGTTCTTCGCCAACTGAATGGTCGGAGCGATTGAATATCTCGCTCGACGCTGTTACGTCTTGCGCTCGTTGGCACGGAATGAACGCAAGACTGCCGTAATGTCGACAACCTCCAGGCGTCGGACGGCGGAGCCCAACAAACAGATCGAGGAAGAGGAAGTCCTCGGTTTTGCGGCCTCACGACGCACGGGCCAGGACCGTGAGACACGCTCCAGGAAAGCCACGGCGATTCGACTGTCATGCGCGGCCGCCAGGCCCTCTCTGCATCTAGGCCTCGCCGATCAGATACTGCTCGACGATCACCGCATTAGTCAAGCGTTTGCTCGCGCGACCGCCGAGGGTTATCGCCAGGGCGCAGATGCTCCAACCAAGTATGGGATCGTCTTGAGCGGTCCATGGGGTTTCGATCCCGAAACGGTCAGTCACGGAAAGACCTTCTTGTGGCAGGGCGAACAGGATCGCGTGATGCCGCCGGCGGCTGTTCATCTCTTCTCAAGGGCGCTACCGCACTGCTCCGCCACCTTCTATCCGAATCAATGGCATCTCTCAACTTTTGCGACCAACAAAAGGATCGGAATGGCGACGTCTGGCACCAGGCTGTAGACCAGTGTCGTCGAGCTGTAGTGCGCGAAGGTGATGGTGTACCCGACGTATGCGTTCAAGACGATCCAGCAGCTCCACCTTCAGCCGGCTTGCGGAAGCAAGCCCCCGATGGCCGCGATGAAGCTAGCAATGCGGACTTTCCTTGTTTCTTAACATCCGGCCCTGAGTCCAGTTTCACGGTTAGCCATCTGCTGGCAGCATCGTCGACGCACGGGTCAGGACCGTGCGTTGGCTGGAGTGTGAGGCAGTCGGTTCGAGTCAATCATGGTTCCAGAAAGCATTACTGAGTACGGTCCACGAGTTGTCTCTTGGGTCACTAGAAGGAACTAGACGGGATCAGGCGTGTGAACGCACACTCCTCATGGAGGCGATCGACAGGTCGCCAGGTCTGCACGAGGCAATCACAACCAGCCAGCATCACGTGCAATTCGGATCGCGTCAATGCGGTTGCGTCCGCCCACCTTGCTGATAGCGTTGGAGAGGTAGTTCCGAACCGTGGCCGGCGACAGCGAAAGGCGCTTTGCGATCTCCTCAGTTGATATGCCGCCGGCCGCAGCACGTAGAACATCGGTCTCTCTAACGGTGAGAGGGGTGCTTCCAGTCTCCATGGCCGTCGCCACGAGCTCGGGGTCGATCACTCGCTCGCCCTTGTAAACTCGCCGGATCCCGTCGACCAGCGTCTCTGCTGGAGCGTCCTTGACGACAAATCCACGAACGTGGGCCTTCAGCGCGCGAAGCAAATTCCCAGGCTGGCCGAAACTGGTGAGGACGATGATCTTGGACTCTGGCAGCGTTTGATGCAGAGCCTCGGCCGCGCTTAGGCCATCGAGTCCGGGCAGGTCAATGTCAAGAACCGCAACGTCCGGGTGCGTTCGCAGCGCAGCTTCCATGATCTGGTCGCCACGCTCGAGCTGCGCCACCACCTCCATGTCCTTCTCGAGCGACAACAAAGCCACCAACGCGGCCCTGATCACGTGCATGTCCTCGGCGACCAGGACCCGTATCATGCAGCCTCTTTAGGAACCTCGACGGACAGTCGGAATCCGCCTCCAGTGATGGGCCCAGCGGAGACGGAGCCCCCAAGCATGTGGGCGCGCTCGGCCAGGCCCGCCAGCCCGCTGCCCTCTCCCGCGGGCCCCGAGACCCCGTCGTTGACGATCTCCAGGGCGACTTGTCGGCCACGCCGCTGAGCTGTGATCGAGCAAGTGCGAGCATCGCTGTGTCGAAGGGTATTGGCCACGCCTTCGCGGACGGCCCATGCCAGCAGGGCCTCAAGCGCTGGGGTGAGATCAGAAAGGTCGAGCTCGAGGCGTGTCTTTACCCCAGCCGCCGCCAGCAGCGCCGCCGCACCGTCTGCCTCTTCGCGTAGAGACATGACGCGCTCATCCCGACTTATAACCCGGACGCTCCGGACAGCTTCACGAGCCAAGTCGGTGAGACTCTTGACTTCCGCGCGGGCCGCAATCGGATCGCTGGCAAACAGCCGGATTGCCAGGTCGCCCTTGAGCGAGATTGCTGACAGGCTCTGACCGAGCAGGTCGTGCAGGTCGCGGGCGATGCGGCGCCGCTCCTCGGTGACCGCCGCTGTCGCCAGTTCGGCGCGAGCGCCTCGGAGCGCCTCGACGAGGCTGACCAGCCGTGCCGAGCCATACATACCAGCAGCGGGCAAGCAAAAACTGTTGACGGTGTAGGCCACCCAAAAGATGCCAGTGAAGATCCCAGGCCCGACAACTTGCCCGGCGCCGATGTACGCCTCTTCGACGCTGCTGCCGACGAGGACAGCGGCAATCACAGCCAGCGCAGGCCGGGGCCGAAGGACCATGGGCACCGACGCCAGGAGGCAAGCTTGCATCCAAGACCAATCCCAGCCCAGCCAGACCATGGGAAGGTAGACCAGAATCGCAATCGCGAGCAGAAGCCACGGCGCGCTCCTTACTCGCTGCCCGGTCCCGAAAGCAAGGCTCAACCGAAGCTGAAGCGCAAGCAGCGCAAGCCCCAGGGTTAGCGTGACTCCGCCCGCGGTCCAGTCCCATGGCCACCTGAGGAACGGCCCTTCGCTGCCAGCCTCATAGGACGCGGGCACGATGAAAGTGACGTGAACTGCGACAACCAGCCAACGGGCCCAGCGTGGATTCAAACCGAACAGCCGGTCTGCGGCCAGGCCAATCGTGCTCATCGTGCTGCCACCACAGCTGTGGGGGCATCACGTCCCTTCTCCATGCTCACATGCAGACGGTCTCCTTGAGTCGTGACTGCGATAGTGAAGGGCGTGCTGGGTGCGGCCATTTCGAGCAAGCGCGCGATTTCTCGCCGAAGCGACTCGCGATCCCGCTCGTCGATTCGGTCTGGCAGATGCGTCGGCAGCTCGAGTCGAGCATTGATGCCGGCAGCCGACAACAGCGTGCTCAGCGAATTCAGCTCCGCCGCAAAGGAAACCTCGCGGTATCGAGTGACCACTCGCCGAGCCTCGGCCAGCGTTTGCCGGGCCTCATCGACCAACGCGGCTAACTCTTTGGCGGCTCTGGCAACGTCTCGGGCTGCCATCTCGTCTGTCCGCGCACACTGGTCGGCGATCGCCGCCAGGCGGGTCCCAAGCGACTCACCTATCTCCTCGTCGATTTGCTGCCGTTGGCGAAGGACTGCTTGGTGGGCCAATGCCAGACGGGCCTCCTGGAGGTCTCGTGCCGCGCGGATCAGCCGAATCGCGACGGCCACCGACACCGGAAAGACGAGCATGCCGGTGGTGAAGTAAGGGGCCCACTCCGGATGACCCAGCGCGAAGGTCAGTGGCGCGGGGGTGAGCAACAAAGCGGCGTAGAGCACAAGAGACCACGGCTGGCGGAGTCCCACAAGTACGAGCGCGCCCAGCATGTACAGAATCCCAACCCAGCCCACGCCGACCAGCGGGATCATGGCGAACATCACGCCGGCTATCGCGGCCAGACCGAGACCTTGCTTCCACCCGAACGGGCGGCGGACGGCCGACAGCACCAGCCAGACCTGCACCGGCAGGTAGCAAGCCAGGGCGACCACCGCATAGATGGCCCGACCATTGATCGCGCCCAGAGACGAGGTGGACAATGCGATGTAGTAGACGCGAACCGTGGGCATGGCGACGGTGAAGGCGACGACAGCCCAGGTGGCGACGTCGACAAACTGGCTCGGCCACAGCAGGTCTTCGACCTCGCCCGCGATCAGCGACGGACGCACTCTTGCAAGCATCATAGGCGACGTACGTCGGTGCGCCCCTGGCCGCAAGGCGGCTTTGCTAAGCGGTTGGCTCTGGGCCGAAAACTCTCCAGCCATCGTGTGAGGAGCAGTGCCAAAACTGCTCATTTGCCTAGCATTGCCCGCCGCCCGCGAACCGCGCCAGATACAGATGTCACTTGCGGGCAGTGATATTTGTTGAAGCGGCACCTGCCAACCTATGACGGGAGTCGACCAGATCTGCCGGTGGTGGCCAGCACCGAAGCTGTAAAGGCGAGGATGTGAACCTCTCGCTCAGGAGCTGATGGCCGCCGAGGTGACGGCGAGTGTGAGTGCCGAACCGCACCGGCGAACGGTGGCCAGGACGACCTACCTCAACGGCTACGGCGAGCGCGACTGGGACACCTCGTGGTGTCCAAGGAGTCCCCTACGTCGCCTGTGCAATCTGTCGCGTGCCCGTCGGTTGCAAATGTCACAGGCAATTGTCCACATGAGCATCTGGTAGGCGCCAACCGAAGCAGCCAGACTGAACCCCGAGCCGCTGGCAAAGTGCAGCGGGGCGCGACGGAGGCGATCAGCACATGAGCTGGCTTCGTCGCCATGACGAATACCAAAAGGAGTTTCTCATGACACAGGCAACACGAGCAACAGGATTGAGCGGATCTCTTGTGCAGGTGGCCGATGGCGTTTATCGGATCAGCGGGGGAGTCACGAACTTCTATCTCATATCCGAGGGCGGCAAGTACACCGTAGTTGACGCCGGTACTCCAGGCGACTGGGCTCTGCTGGAGAGATCCCTCAGGGAGCTTGACGCCACCCCGCACGATCTCGACGCCGTACTGCTGACGCACGCCCACGTCGACCACGTGGGCTTCGCCGAGCGGGCTCGCGCCGACGTCGGCGCGCACGTGTGGATCCACCAGGCAGACGCGGAGGCCGCCAGGACGGGCAAGCTTGGCTGGAAGAACGAGCGCAGCATGTTCGCCTACCTGTTCCGCGGTGCGTTCTGGCAGACCATGATCTCGCTGTCCGGGCGCGGTGGCGTGCGGATGATCCCCATCAAGGTGGTCTCGTCCTTCGCCGACGGGGAAGTGATCGACGTGCCTGGATCGCCGCGCGCCATACACACGCCGGGCCACACTCCAGGCAGTGCCGCCATCGCGGTAGAGAAGCGCGGCGCGCTGATGACCGGCGACGCCATGTGCACCTGGAACGCCTTTACCGGTCGGCTCGGTCCGCAGATCATGCCGTCCGGGCTGAACATGAACAACGCCCAGGCGCTCGCCTCCCTGGACAAGCTCGGCGCGGTCAGTACCGCCGTCATCCTCCCCGGTCACGGCGACCCGTGGACCGAAGGCGTCGCGGAGGCCATCCGGCGTGCCAAGGCCGCTGGCACCTCCTGACCGTCGCGGGTCGGCATCTGGGAAGGACCGTTGAGCAGTGTCCGATTACTACTTGGTGGAGTACGCACAGGGCCCCGCTTGGGTTGCCGACAAGCGCCGCCAGGAGCAGCCGGGATGGCACGCCCACGCCGCGTTCATGGACAATCTTGTTGAAGGCGGCTTCATAGTCCTGGGCGGCCCAGTGGGTGACCTGGAGGGCGACCAGGCACTGCTCGTGGTCGATGCCCGAACTGAAGAGGAAGCGCGGACGCGGTTGGCAACAGACCCGTGGGTCAACGGAGTACTCAGCATTCAGAGCGTCCGTCCTTGGACTGTGTGGCTTCGCCGCGATCAGGGCCGATGAAGGCGGCTGCGGGCTTCTCGGCGCCGCGATTGGCGTCGCCTCGAGCTTCGCGTTGACCTCGGCAAGACATTAGCCGACTTCCTGGAGCCACGCGGCCCTTCTCGCTTATTGACCTGGCACATGTAAGCGACAACGCGTGGGATCGTCCGCAGAAGGCTGTGAGCCACACAAATTCATCCCAGCTCAATCAGGCGGCCGGCGCTTGTCGCAAAGATATGCACGAGTATTCTCGAAGCACCGGCGCTTGCGGCAAGTCGGCACTCAGCGACTTGTGTTCCACGTTCTTGAGCTCTGGCAGCGGGCCGGACATGTACCCAGCGCCCATGTGCTGCCCGTGTCTAGGGCGCCGCCGCGATTCGGCGCATCATGGCCGACTGAAGGAATCCAGCGGCCAAAGGGCGGGTGGGAGGACTCGAAGAAGGCCTCGTGTGCAGCCTCGACGTGCTCTAGGCCCAGCGACTCCGAGATGTCCAACCCACAGATCGCACGGAGACTCTTCATCTCGCGGACGACGGTTTGGCCACCACGAGCCGCTTCGGATCGCTGTGCAAATTTGCATTGCGAGCCGTCTCGAGGTCGTGAAAGGCCTGGACCCCGCGCTTCGCTAAGGAATCATCACGTAAATGGTCTAAGCCGCGTTCCGTAACAACTCGAGATGCATCCTAGCCGTGTTTTGCAGGGCGTTTGAGCGAGCGGACCGCATCCCACACCAGACCGCGACACACACGCTCCGAAGCCTGCGCAGCGTCATCAGCAACTCCTCGTCCATGGAGAAGACGCCTGCACCATTCCCGGACAGGGCGGAGATGTCCCACTCTCGAGGTCCGGCACAAACCGACTCGAAATCGATCAGACGGTAACCACTCGGACTGATCAGGAAGTTGCCACGGTGCGGATCTCCATGGAGGGTTCGATACTCAAAGGTGCGGTCGCTGAGCCGAGATAGTATCGACCCATATTCATCGCGGAGGAAGTCGCGGTCGCGAGCAGGAAGAGCCGTCTCGGACGGGGCTTGAGCCAGGATCTCTCCTGTGCGCCGAACCCTGCGCTCCAAGAACGAGTGGACGGGGCCCTCATAGTTCGCCAGCGCGCAGTGCACTTGCTCGAGCACTTCGGCCATGAAACGGCCGCATGCTTCCGCGCCCGGATCATGGTCGTGATAACGCCAGAATGTGATCACGCAACCGCCGGAGGCATGAGGTCCCGCAGGCAAGTCTGAACAGGGAGCGACCACCGGTGCTCCTACCCGCATGAGATGGTGTCCGACGGCCACTTCGGTTGCAGACTTTTCCCACGCGGCCGCATCTATTGACAGGCTGACCTTCGCCACGACGGCTGACGGAACGAGATGCAGGACGACGTGGTTCGCGTGATCCAAGACACGCGGATTGTGGATTGGAATTAGGTATTGGTGTGCGACCGACCGGGCGGCGCTCACCGCCCGCCGAATCCTCACCAAGTTGTTGCGATCCATCCTCGCCGCTCCAGTTTTCATCGGAGCGGCGCGACCAGCTAGGTGTCGATGTGGTCAATCGCACATGACACAAGTCATCTCGCTGCGTTGCCTTACGACGCCAGATCGTGGGTTTCGACGGTTTAGAGTTCGACATTCAGCCGATCGGGCCCTCAGGTGATGACCTGATGCAGTTGGCTGGCAACGCGTGCCGAACTCACTCGAGCGTCTCAACAAGGAGGTCAGTCGGCGCTGCGACATCGTCAGCATCTTTCCCAATAGATCTTCTACTGAGGCTCGTCGGCGCAGTGCTCGAGGAGCACCGCGATGAATGGCAGGTCGGCTGGCGCGACTTCAGTAAAGAGTCGATGAAGACGTTGCTCGAACCCCACGACTGAGGAGGAGATGCAGCAGCTACTGGAGCTGCAGTCGGATTAAATCTATGCGCGAACCAACGTCTGCATCTACACCACGATGTGCGACTTGACTCCGTCGGGCGATGCCGATCGGATCGGGCCGATTCTGAGGCGCGGAACTGCGTTGCCAGGACACGCGCCTTCAACTCGACGTCATCGCGAGACGCAATTTGATCTCTGCGATCAATACGGTCCCTCGCGTGTGAGGTCGTTATAACCGTCGCACGAATAAACCAGGTCCCATTTCGTCCGCTCCCGCTGGGCAGACAAGAGACGGAGAAATGGACAAATGTCACCACAAATCGATTGCACGTACATCTGGCACCGCGTCCGTCATCAATCCGAAACTACGAACACTGCGGCCGCGGACATTTCTGTGGCCAGCACAGTATGGGCGTGCTGGCTGCCAGCGCTACCTGAAAGGAGAACTGAAATGGGAGAGATCGTACAAGCGAGCGTCAGCAAACCAGTCCCGGGGGACGTTGGAGAGATGACTAGGACGGAGCGACAGGCGATGACGCAGGCACAGAGATGGGTGCTCGGCCTCACATCACTGGCGTCATTCATGATCTCGCTGGACAGCCTGGTCGTGTCGACCGCGCTGAGCACCATCCGACTGAACCTGCAGGCCTCATTGGCCACCCTGGAATGGACGGTGAACGCCTACAACCTCACCTTCGCCGCGCTGATGCTAACCGGCTCGGCGCTCGGCGACCGTTTTGGGCGCAAGCGCATGTTCATCGCTGGCCTGGTGGTGTTCACGGTGGCTTCGGTGGCCTGCGCGCTATCACCGAACATCGGATTCTTGATCGCGGCGCGGGCCGTCCAGGGCAGCGGGGCTGCTTTGGTGATGCCCCTGGCCTTGACTCAGCTGAGTGCGGCTTTCCCCCCGCAAAGCCGTGGCAGGGTTCTTGGAATATTCAGCGGAGTTGCTGGGCTCGCCATCTTCATTGGCCCCTTCATCGGCGGCGCGGTCACCGAGGGCTTGGCTTGGCGGTGGATCTTCTGGCTCAACTTGCCGATCGGACTGCTCGCGATCTTGTTGGTGGCGCGTCGGCTCGAGGAGAGCCGCGGCCCAAACAATCGCTTGGATCTGATCGGGCTTCTGCTGGTGACAGCAAGTGGCCTGGGGATCGTTTGGGCACTGGTCCGGGGCAACACCATCGGGTGGGGAAGTGCAGAGGTGGTCGGCACTCTGGCGGCTGGCATCGTGCTCCTGGCGGCTTTCGTCAGTTGGGAACTGCGGGCTCGGTCACCGATGCTGCCGATGCGGTTCTTCGGCATCAGGGCATTCGCTACTGCAAACCTGGCCAACTTTTGCCTTTTCGTCTCGCTATACGGCACCACCTTCATGCTTGCCCAGTACCTACAGACGGCACTGGGCTATGGACCGCTGGGCGCCGGCCTACGGCTAATGCCCTGGACCGCAACGCTGATGGTCTGCGCGCCAATCGCGGGGACACTCGCCGACCGAGTCGGGGAACGCACGTTCATGGTCGCCGGACTCACGCTCAACGCGATCGGACTCGGGTGGCTCGCCCTAATCGCAACCGACAACCTTCCCTATTCGCACATGCTGCTACCGCTGATCTGCAGCGGCTGCGGTATCTCGATGGCGATGCCGGCGGCACAGAAGTCGGTGGTTGGCGCCGTGAAGCTGCAGGAGATCGGCCAGGCATCGGGTGCTGTCAGCATGCTGCGCATCTTCGGCGGCGTTTTTGGGATCGCGATCTTGGGCGCCGTTTTCGCGGGCTTCGGCAGTTACGCCTCACCAAAGGCATTCACTGACGGCTTCGTCGCGGCCATCAGTGCCGCTGCTGCAGTGGCCTTTGCGGGTGCGATCTTTGGTCTTGGCATGCCTGGGCGACGCACCGCGCCTGTCGGCCCGCCGCAGGCCGCCGCGCCCCAGGCCACGCGCATCGCAGGCAGTTGAAAGCTGGGACTGCTCGACCCGGACGCTCCGGAACTCTGAATTTGATTGGAGGACAGCGATGAAGGCTCGACCCGGACAACAGCGCGATTTGAATCCGACTGGAGGACAAGAAGAATGAAGTTCTTACTGATGCACAGGGATGACCCCCACGCGGAGCTTGGCTTTCACCACAGCGAGGCGGTTTCGGCCGAGTTGGCCAAGCTGAGCGAGGAGATGATCAAGGCCGGTGTTCTACTCACATCCATAGGGCTGGAGCCCAGCTCCAAGGGAACCCGCCTCACCTTCGCAGGCGGTGTCCGCAGCGAGCAGGAAGGCCCCTTCAAGGAGACCCGGGCCCTGGTTGCCGGGTGTGCACTGGTCGATGTGGGGTCGCGGGCCGACGCCGTCCACTGGGCGACTCGCTTCGCGGAGCTGTCGGGCTCCACCCAGATCGATGTCCGCCAGGTGGTCGAAATGCCAACCTCGAGCAACGGCTCCTGAGAGAACCGACACTGGTGCAAACCGCGTCCGGCACAGTCAATCTCGGGCTGCGCCGGACGCCTAGGGCAGCAAAAGTCGGGCCGGTCCAAGCTGCTCTGCCGTAGAGATGATTGGGTCCGTCTAGGACCGATCGGACAGCGATCCCGCTTTGCACAGCTGGAGGCTTCGGAAAGGGCGTCTGCAAGCCGAGGCTGCGGTGAGGGCGGTCGTAGTTGCAGTAGTCGACGGATTCCGTTAGAACCGTTCGCAGGTGACGCCCGCCACCGGAATCACGGCGGCCTGCGCGTCACTATCACGATGAGCATCGAAGAGGTTTGATATTTTCTTGCGTTTGGTGTGTTGGCGTTGCCCAGATTGTCGCAGCTCTCAGCGATGCGATTTCTCCACATACAACTGCTGTCTACACTGGCCAGCATGAGGCTCCAGGTCCTCGGAGGCTGCGGCGCGTGGCCAGCAGCCGCACAGATGTGTAGCGGCTACCTTGTCGAGCGAGACGGTTTCCGACTACTCATCGATACGGGATATGCGACCCTACCGCGACTGCTTGAAGCGGTCGGCGCGGAGATGATCGATGGGGTCTTCGTGAGCCATGGTCACGCAGACCATTGCGGCGACTTGCACCCGCTTCTTCGAGCCCGAGTCCTAAGTGAAGGTGCAGCCATGCCCCTCACCGTCTACACACTTCCTAAAGCTCCGGATCGGCTGCCACCCGCACGCCAGAGTCCAAGCCAATAACACGCCGCCCGCCGCGTGTCTCGAACTGGCACGGGGGGCCAAGCGAGTCACATAGTTTTCCAGTTGATAAACGTCATCGCAAGGTCAATACATTGGCATCTACCTGGTTTTCCGCTGCCATAAGACACTGCCCATTAACCGCTGGCCACGAGACGTAAGAAGTGGTCCTCCAGGAGGTGACCAACAATGGCACGGAGATTTGTCAACCAGCCCGTATCAAATCGGGACGAGGTTCCAGACCTCCAGACCCAGTTCGAGGCCTTGCTCGATACGGTCTGGCGATGCGAACGCATGTGGAAGCTGCAGGATCGCATCGAGGCCCAGATCCGGAAAGAGGAAGAGGCAGCTCCGGTCGACAACGGCCCAAGACGTTAGGACCGCATCGAGGCTCAGATCCGGGAAACCGCAACCGTAGATGCCTCTTCGCCAGCCCGCTGGCGGACAGGTTGAACAGCATGCCCAAATGCGTCGGCCGTCGGCTCTCGGAGCTCCCGGTTGGAACAACACGACGGTATTCAAGGGCGACGTGATAAGCGAGATCTCGAAGCCCAAGAAGAAGATGGACGGGGAATGATGCCGCTCGGTGCTCTGAGGCGGAGGAGACTAAGCAGATATGAGCGATGGCCAGGACCGACGCGTTCAGTTCGATTTCGAGATTGGGTTCACCAATGGAGGGGGCATCCAAGGCCAAGGCTTGCGTCTCGATATCGAAGGGGAAGACATCGGCGATCGCAAACTCGCCGACTCCATAGTCCGGGACCTGCGGCTGCGATGGTCGGCAAGCCGGACGAGAGTGAGGAGACCGCCGTCGGACGAGCGGAGCGAGCTGGGGCTCGCCCGTCAGGCTGGGGCTTTCCTGGTTGCCGCCTGTTCATCCCGGCGTTTCGAGAGCGTCGTCCAACGGCACGAGCCGCTGCTGCAGGCCGTAGATCGCCGCCTGCGTGCGGTCGGCCAGGTGCAGCTTGGACAGGATGTTCGAGACGTGCGTCTTGACCGTCTCCTCGCTGATCGACAGCTCCCTTGCGATCTCCTTGTTCGAGCGGCCGCGCGCCAGCGCCGCGAGCACATCCACCTCGCGGCGCGAAAGCTGGTCGACTGCCTCGTGGTCTCGCGACCGCCGCATCTCCTCGAGCACCTTCGCGGCCACCGTAGGGTCGAGCACGCTCTCGCCGCGCGCCGCCGCCCTCACCGAGTCGACCACCGTCTCCACGCTCGAGGTCTTCAGCACATAGGAAACCGCGCCCGCCTTGATGGCGTCGAACAGGCCCGCGTCGCCATGGTGTGACGTGAGGATCACGACCTGGGTCGCCGGGCTGAGCCGCTTGATCTCGCGCAGCGCCGTGAGGCCATCCGTGTTCGGCATCAGCAGGTCGAGCAAAACGACAGCCGGGACCTGGTCGCGCACGGTCTCGATCGCCTCCCTCCCATCGGCTGCCTCGCCGATCACCTCGATGTCGCCCTGCTGAGCGAGCAGAAAGCGCAGGCCCTGCCGTACCACTGTGTGGTCGTCCACGATCAACACGCGGATCACTCCTCCACCCCGGGCAGCGTAGCCGCCACGACCGTTCCCTCTCCGGGCCGGCTGGTGATCGACAGCGTGCCCGCCAGCTCCTCGACCCGCTCGCGCATGAGCCGCAGGCCTAGGCGCTCGGCCGAGCCGCCGGCCGCGGGGTCAAAGCCGCGCCCGTCATCGGAGATCGTCAGGTTGACGTGGCCATCGTCGCGGTGGAGGACGAGGCGGACATGCGACGCGTGTGCGTGCTTGACCGCGTTGGCCAGGCCCTCCTGCGCGATGCGAAGCGCGGCCAGCTCGCCGGCCGGGGACATGCGAACCGGCTCGAGCTCCGTCTCGACCCTCATGCCGAATCGAGTGGAGCACGCCGTCGCGAGCTCGTCTAGGGCTGGGATCAAGCCGCGCTCCTCGAGGGTCGCCGGCCGCAACTCCAGAAGCAGGGCTCGCATCTCGCGATTGGTGGCCTCGGCCGTCTCGACCAGGGCGCGCACCTCCTTGCGGACAGGCGATCCCTCAGGCAAAGCCTTTTCCAGGCCGGCCGCCAGCAGCGTGATCGAGAACAGGTCCTGGGAGATCGAGTCGTGCAGCTCGCGCGAGATCCGGTTCCGCTCCGCCTGCCTCGCGCCGAGGTCGGCCAGTTCGCGCTGCCTGCTCACGGCCGTGGTGAGCCGTTCCGCCATCTCGTTGAAGTTCTGCTCCAGGTGGCCGACCTCGTCGCCGCCGACGGGACCCACACGCTGGCTGAAGTCGCCGTCGGCGACCAGCGCCGTGGTGCGGGCCAGCCGCTGCAGCCGCCTGACCATGCCGCGGGTGGTGAGAAGCCCGAACAGCGCGCCCACCGGAAGCGCGAGCAGCAGCACCGCGAGGCCAGCCTGGAGGAGCGGCTCAAGGTCCGCAAAGGAACCGGCGAACGTGAATGGCTGCGCCGGCGCCTGTATGTACACGAACGCGTCTGGCGCCACTTGCTTTTCTCCGCCTGAGACAAGGCCCCTGTTTTTCGAGAGCTGCACCAGCACGGGCTGCACCGTCCAGGCCACCCGGCCACCGACGACATTCGACACGGCTCCCGTAAAGTCAGCCCCAAGACCCTTGCCTCCATTGGGCAGCAGCTGGTCGGCGGACGCGCCCAGCGGATATCGGGCGGGATAAGAGCTGGCAAGCACGACACCTGCGGTCGAGATAAGCAGGGCCACGGTCATCGGGGGCGCGTCCGCGGGAAAGGACCCAGCCACCTGGGGCACCACCAGCCCCTGTCCCTCGTCAAGCAGATGTCCCGGTCCGAGAGTCACCGGCTCCCCCAACATAAAATCGGGCGGGAGGCTCAGCTGGGTGGTCGACAGGCTCGCGTTCCCCACCCGCTCCGCCAGGTCCGACGCCGTGAAGACGACGCGGCTGTTCAGGTCCTGGCCGGCGAGGTAGTTCGGGATGATCACACCGATCGCGATCGCCTCGACCACGATGACCGCGGCCGCCGTCACCGCCACGTAGGAAGCGGTCATCCTGACCTGGAGGCCGAAGCGATCGCGCCAGCGCCGGCCCACAAGGATCATTTGGTCGGGAGTCTAGGCGCCCTCATTTGAGAAGTGCTCCCTCTCTAGAGGGATCGATGATCCCCCGATTTCGTGAGGCTGAATCCACACCCGCGGGTGATTCGCGCGACCCGGGACCGCCAATACGCTGGCCGTGCCATGAAATTCGCATCACTTCCGGCAATTGCAATCGCGGTCATCTCGATCGGCGCGCTGGCGGCCTGTGGACAGCCAACTCCGCCACCATCGGAGAGCACGGCTCAGATCTGGCACGAGCTCGTCGCCTGCGCCCGCGCCCATGGTGATCCAACCCTGCCCGACCCAGTGATCGACAGCCAGGGGCGGGCCCAGTTCCCGCCGGGCACCCAGGCGCCCTCAGCAGAGACGCAGCGTGCATGCCAGTCGATCTACAACCGGCTGCCGGCATCCGACCGCATCCCAGGGCTTGGGCCAGTCGACATTCAGATGGAGATCAAGTTCGCGCAGTGCATGCGCCAACAGGGGGTGACCGACTGGCCGGACCCCGACGTGAACGGCGACTACCCCCTGCCCGCCGACCTGAGGGCCCCGATCAAGACCAAGTCAGGCCCCGTCTGGGATCGAATAAAGGCCGCCGCGGACGCCTGCAAGGCCTTCAACCCATCGGGGCGCATCAGTGACAGCCAACATTAAGGGCGCGACGGCCGGCGCCGTGGCGGCGGTCGTACTGGCGGCCTGCGGGTCGCCGCCCGCCGGCGGCTCCGGCGGGGTGCCGACCACCACGGCGACCGTCGTCCGCACCGACATCGTGACCACGCAGCGGGTGCCGGGAACGCTGACCTACGCCGGTGCCTACACGTTGACGAACGAGGCTTTCGGGATCTACACGAGCCTGCCGGCGCCGGGCGCCGTCATCAGTCGGGGCCAGGTTGCATACCGCGTGGCGTCGCGCCCCGTGGTGCTGATGTATGGCGACCCGGCGTGGCGAACCCTGTCCGTAGGGGTGCCCGACGGCGCTGACGTCAAGCAGCTGGAGCAGAACTTGCTCGCGCTGGGGTTCGCCAACAGCGCCAATCTCATTGCGAACGGCCACTTCGATGCGTTCGACGCTGCCGCGGTCAGGCGCTGGCAGGCGTCTCTTGGGATTGCCCAGACCGGCGCCGTCGGCCTCGGCGACGTGGTCTTCGAGCCGGGGCCCATCCGCGTGACATCGGTGCAGCCCACGCTCGGATCGATGGCTCAGCCTGGCCAACCCGCGATCCAGGCCACGTCCCTCACACGCGAGGTGCTTGTCCAGCTTGACGTCACCATGCAGCAGCTGGTCAAGCTCGACGACCCCGTGACCGTGGAGCTGCCCGACGCGCGCTCAATCGCCGGAACGGTGAGCGCCATCAGCGCCGTCGCCGAGTCGGCGCCAGTATCGCCTCCGAACGGTGGCCCGAGCGCCACGATCACAGTCACCGTCACTTTGACGGATCCCGCCGCGAGCGGAACCTTCGACCAGGCCCCAGTTAGCGTTGACATCACCGACGCCGTCCACAAGGGGGTGCTGGCCGTGCCCGTCATGGCGCTGCTCGCCCGGCCCGGCGGCACCTACGCGGTCGAGGCGGTCGAGGGTTCACAGCGCCACATGGTCCCGGTGACGACGGGCCTGTTCGACGATCGGGGCCTGGTCGAGGTCAGCGGGACCGGCCTGCGCGAAGGCATGTCGGTCGAGGTCCCTGTGCAATGACGGCACCGGTCGTCGAGATCGTGGAGGTTGTGCGACGCTATCCCGGCCGGCCGCCGGTCGAGTCGCTGCGCGGCATCAGCCTGGCCATCGAGGCCGGCGAGCTGGTTGCGGTCGTCGGTCCGTCGGGCTCCGGCAAGACGACTCTCCTGCACATCGTCGGCACCCTGGACCGCCCGAGCAGCGGAGCGGTTCGCATCGCCGGCGTCGACACCACGGGCATGACTGACGGCAGGCTGTCTGCCTTCCGCGCCGCCCACCTCGGGTTCGTCTTCCAGCAGTTCTTCCTCCTCGAGGGGCTGTCCGTCCTCGAGAACGTGGCCGGAGCGCTGCTCTATCGCGGTGTCGAGAGCAAGATCCGGAAACGGCAAGCGGCGGCTGCGCTGGAACGCGTCGGACTCGGTCACAGGCTCAGTCACAAGCCCAACGAGCTGTCGGGAGGCGAGCGCCAGCGCGCGGCCATTGCCCGCGCGGTGGTCGGCGGCCCCGACCTCGTGCTCGCCGACGAGCCGACGGGCAACCTCGACAGCGCGTCGGGCGCCCAGATCATCGAGCTCCTGCAGGAGCTGAACCGGGATGGAACAACCATCGCGGTCGTCACGCACAACGTAGAGCTAGCCCAGGCCATGGACCGCCAGGTCGTGATGCGAGATGGGCTGATCGTTCATGAATGAGGCGTCTCGGCTGCGCAGCCGCGACCTGCTCGGCCTCGCCACTCTGGGCATCCGCATGCGCAGGCTTCGTGCGGGGCTGTCGGGCCTCGGCATCGCCATCGGCCTTGCAGCGATCGTCGGCGTCGTCGGCATCACCCAGTCCAGTGAGAGCGACCTGCTCGGTCAGATCGATCGCCTCGGCACCAATCTGCTCACGGTCGAGAACGGCCAGACGTTCAGGGGCTCCGAAGCACAGCTCCCCGCCTCCTCGACGGCGATGATCGGCCGCATGCCCGGCGTCGAGCACGTCGCCGCGACGTCACTGCTGACGGAGCCGGTGTATCGCACGGACAAGGTGCCCGCGTTCGAGACCGGCGGGATCGCAGTGCGCGCGGTGGACTCGTTTCTGCTGGCGACACTGGACGGCGCGGTGCTGGCGGGCACCTTCCTCAACCCAGCCACCGCACGCTATCCCGCCGCCGTGCTCGGGTTCGGCGCTGCGCAGTACCTGGGGATCGACCGCGTGGATACGTCGACGCGCGTGTGGATCGGCGGCCGCTGGTTCTCGGTCGTCGGCATCCTGAATCGCTTCGCCCTCGCACCCGAGATCGACCAGTCCGTGCTCGTCGGATGGTCAATCGCCGAATCGGACCTCGGCTTCAACGGCTTCCCAACCCGCATCTACGTGCGTGCAACTACCGACCAGGTCCAGCAGGTCGACACGCTCCTGGCGGCGACGGCCGACCCCCAAAACCCGGAGCAAGTGGTCGTCAGCCGACCGTCGGACGTGCTCGCCGCCCGGATCGCGGTCCAGGCCTCGTCGACCAGCCTCGTCCTTGGCCTCGGCGCGGTGGCGCTCCTGGTCGGAGCCGTAGGCATCGCCAATGTCATGTTCGTGTCGGTGCTCGAGCGCCGCTCCGAGATCGGGCTTCGCCGCGCCCTCGGCGCCACCCGCCCGCACATCGCCGCCCAGTTCATGGCCGAGTCGGTGCTGCTCTCGGGCATCGGCGGCTTGACCGGCGTCGCGCTCGGCGCAGCGGCCACCGCCGGGTACGCGCTCGACCAAGGATGGTCGGTACTGCTGCCGGCGTTCCTGCCGTGGGCATCGCTTGGTGCGGCGGTGGCGATCGGCGCGGCCGCGGGCGTCTATCCCGCGCTGCTGGCGGCCCGTCTCGCGCCGACTGACGCGCTGCGGTCTTAGGTGAAGGTCGCGGCGCTCGCGTTTCCCCCTACGTTCGCTGCAGGAGATCACGTCGAATAGCGCAACCCCCCGCTTCCAGCGGACCCTCCTCGTGGCACGTGTGGTTCTTTGTGGGCCCGACAAGCACCGACGGCGCAGCATGACGGACGTGATCGATTAGCGGTCAGGCGCGATTCACTCTGATAGAACCCGGCTTACAGTCCGCGCTACGGTCCGAGCAGCCCACCCAGCCTCGCCCATCTTGTCGAATCCCTGGCAGCCACAAGGGGCAGTGAGCATCCAAGCCGGGTCACAGCCGGGTCACAGTTTCCCGGCACCTGGCGGTCATCAGGGGTGACCAGTGGACATCTCAGCGCTGAGTTGTGTATTGGGCGAGAGCATAGCGGACACTGCGGGGCATGGTCGGACACGCCCTAGCCACGGTTCGGGACCGTGAGGCCCTGGGGTCAAATCTCGGGCCCCCGAACAATTGTTTCGAATACGAAAGCGCCGGTCCCGAACTCCGCGGCAGCGGCCGCCGGACAGCGGCCAGGCATCAGGTCAGCGCGGCCCGCTGGATCGCCTCTCGGAAGCTGCCGAATCGGCGCCGGATTGTCTTCTCCGACGGCCGCATGGCGGCCGCTGTCCAGCTCTCGGCGGTCGGGACCGAGCCGTGCTCGGCGACGAACTCCCGAAGAGCCGCGACAGACTCCTCGATCCGGGTATCGGCCACGTCGGACAGGGGGACCGCCTCGCCGTCGAATACGCCGGGTGGGTTCGCATTATGGGAACTTAGGTCCACAAAAATTGTTGGGGCAAACTCTCCTCCGGTTTGCGGGTCGCGTGCTGCTGATTCCGGCCAGCGCGCTCATCGGTTCCCTCGTCATGTTCTCGGCGCTGCACTTACTTCCCGGCGACCCGGTCGCCCGGGAGAGCCATCAGACCCCGCTCCAGTACGAGCAAGGGCTGCACCGCCTCGGCCTCGACCTGCCCCTGCCCGTCCAGTACGTCCGCCTGCTGGCGCGCATCGTCAACGGCGACCTGGCCCGCACCCTGCAGCCCGAGGCCGTGCTCAGCGGCGAGATCGGCCTCGTGGCGACCGTGATCGCGGTGGTCGGCGGCATCGCGACCGGCATGATCGCGGCGCGGAAAGCCAACACGTGGTGGGACCGCGGCCTCGT
>Ga0070698_100000097_pt1 | contig 70836 bp, 88 predicted proteins | sample KBSK1502metaG_FD_65477 | JGI IMG/M metagenome (GOLD analysis project Ga0070698, IMG submission 65477) | Corn, switchgrass and miscanthus rhizosphere microbial communities from Kellogg Biological Station, Michigan, USA - KBS K1-50-2 metaG | ecosystem: Host-associated > Plants > Roots >... | reverse complement strand
ACCGACCGGCCGACCAGCGTAGCGGCCCGCGACCGAAGCCCCCGACCCGTCGCCCCAGGCCCCGCCCGGGGGGACCGAGCGCTCCGACCCGCGTCCCAGGCCCCCGTCCCACAACGCGTGTCCGCCCCACCGCTGGGTCGCGGGGGCGACGCCGAGCGGCGACGGGGGCTCGCTGGCCCCCTGCCCGCGCGTCTCGGGGGTCCGGCCGCGGCACGGCTGCGCCGACCGGCCCCCACCGCTCGAGGGGGCCTCGCGCTCGGCACCGGGGGCTCCCCGTGAAGCGGCGAGCGATACTGGGGGCGCTCCCGAGGGCGGTGATAGTCGGTTCCCGAGCGTTTTCGCATTCGCGCACGGAGGGTATTTTCTACGCCACCGTGTCCGCCTGCGAGCCGCCCGCGGAGCGCGGTCGACCCGCGCCCCGCCCTCCTCACCCGGCCGGGACTCGGTTCGCCCGCGGTGCGGAGTCGAGCGTATTTTCTATTTTTTGCTTCGCGCGGAGCTCGAGACCTCCCGTCGAGCCAGGAGGAGCCGGCGGTGCGGGGCGCAGACGATACCCCGAGGTATTTGTTGACACTGTCACCAGGTCGTGCCACGCTCAGGTCCATGGCGGCGAAGATGACCCCGGTCGAGCAGGAGAGGATGGACGTCGCGCACGCGGCGGCGTCGCGGCTGCTCGCCTTGCTCAAGAGCAACCACAACCTCCGCGGCGCGGCGCTCAAGCGCATGAAGCTGGTCGAGCAGGCCGTGACCTGCTTCGAGATGGCGAGGCTCGCGTGAGCGCGTGCATGATGGACGACTCGCCCTGGTGCTCGCCCGGCGCGTGCCGGACCTGCGACGCGGCGCGCGACGCGTCGTCGCGGCCGTCGGTGGAGAGCAGGGCGGTGCTCGCGGAGGCCGACGCCCGCGGGAAGCACCGGGGCCTCGAGCTCGCGCTCGGGGCGGAGGACCCGAGCTACGACTCGCTGCTCAGGCGGGTCGCCGCGCTCGCCAGGGGCGCCGCCGAGGTCCCCGCGGCGGCGGGTCGCCTCCGCCAGCTCAAGGAGAGCGCCTACGAGGTCAGGGCCGCGGCGACGCGCCTCAGCATGGAGCTCGCCGAGCTCGAGGACGAGGAGCCGGCCGAGGGCGGGGTGAGCCGCGAGCGCGTGCGGGAGATGGCGGAGCGCGCCCTGGGCGAGGTGCCGGCGCGCTCGTCGTGCGACGGGATCCGGGAGGCCCTGGGCGTGCTGGCGGCGCTCGCCGACGGCCGCGCGAGGCTCGCGTGAGCGCGCGGGTCGTGGCGCTGCTGGCGCTCGCGGCGTGCGGGCCGAGCACGGCGGCGGAGGGCGTCCGCGCGAGCGGCGGCGTGGACCCGGTCATCTGCTACAAGGTGAACAGGGGCCTGAGCGCGTGCCGGGACGGCGTCGGCTCGTTCTGGGTCTGCGACGCGGTCGCGCCCATCGACTGCGTGCGCGCGGAGGAGCCGGCCAAGGTGTTCGCGCTCCCCGAGCAGCCGGCGAGGGCACCGTGAGGCGGCGGCCGACCCCGCGGGCGAGCCGCGACCGCGTCCCGGTGGACGAGGTGTTCGACACCCGCGTGCTCAACCTCTGCCGCCGGGCGGGCGTCGAGCGCATGGGCGACTTCCGCGGCACGACGGCGCGCGAGCTGCTCAAGGTCCGCAGGTGGGGCCGCAAGGCGATCCTGGAGGTGCAGCTGGCGCTCGAGGAGATGGAGCTGCCGCCGCTCAGGTCCGGTGATCCGTGAGCGCGCGGCGGGCCTGGCGGTGGGACCGCCGGCGGGCGTGGTGGGTGCCGGACGGCGACTGGGGCGGCGACCACCAGCTCGTGGTGATGAAGCGCGGGCGCGGCCAGAAGTGGCGCGCGTGGGCCAAGCGGGTCGGCTGCGTGGCGGAGCGTGACACTGCGGGCGAAGCGAAGTCAGCGCTCGAGGCGTGGCTCGACAAGGTGTCCGCGCCGCGGGAGGCGCCGAGGCGCGAGCACGACGGGTTCGACGGTAAGCTGAGCGACGTGGAGCGCGGCTCCGCCGCGGTCGACGCGGAGGACCCGCACCACCGGCGGGTGTCGAGGTTAATCTGGGAGAGCCGCGACCGGCAGTTCGACGTCGTCGTCCCGCCGGGCCAGGGCCTGCGCGTGGTCGTGGACCGCGGCCTGTCGGCCGGGGCGCTGATGTGCTGGGCGGTCGAGCTCGACCCGCTGCGAGCCCGCCGGCGGGTGTCGCGGATCGAGATCCGCGTGCACTATGACGTCGACGAGTAATTGTTGACGTCGTCACCAAGATGTGCGACCATCCCGGTCATGAACGAGAAGAAGAGAGCGAGCCGCGAGGAGAAGCACCCGTTCGTTCGCGGGAAGTTCGAGCCCGGGACGCGCGGCGGGCAGACGCCGGACGAGACGTGCGACGTGTGCGATCGCGACCCGCGCAACGTCGTGCACCAGGTCGACCTGGTCCGGGCTGGTGAGTCGTGAGGGTCGACCCGAGCGGAGCCCTCGAGCTCGGCCCGGCCGACCTGCTGCCCGGCCTGCGCGAGAAGCCGCCGACGCGGCCGGCGCCGGAGCACTTCCGCCTGGAGGTCAGGGTCGCCGCGTGGTACGCCGCCGGCGCCGGCCAGCGCTACCGAGTGACCTACGACTGCGACCAGTCCTTCGAGGACCTCACCGAGCGCTTCGCGGGCGACGCGCCGTGGGACCACCAGGGCCGGCCGGAGCCGGAGCCGGTCGACGAGGTGGCGAGGCGGCGGATCGAGGCGACCGTCGCGTCCGTGGTCGGCGAGGCGCCCGGCGAGCAGGTCAGCTCGGCGCCGTTCGTGCCGTACTCCACCGAGGACGTCGCGGAGGTCGCGAAGGTCGCGCGGATGCTGCTCGAGAGGAAGCTGGCTCCGAGCGCGGCGATGACCGAGGCGCTCGCTCGGGCGACGCTGACGCTGGTGGGGCAGGTCCAGATCCCGGTGACGAAGGGGCTGCTCGACGCGCTCGTGCTGACCCCGTGGGGACCGCCCGCCGCGGGCGCGCTGATCGCTGGCCGGAGGCCGGAGGTCACGCACGTCGAGGTCCAGGTGAACGGCCTGCCCGGGTTCCGCGCCACGCTCGAGGTCGCCGCGTGCCGCGAGCTCGCGGTCGCGCTGCGCGCGCTGCTCGGGCCGGCCGGGAGCGGCGAGGGGCCGGACGACCTGACGGACGACGAGCTCGCCGCATTGAAGATGAACGCGAAGCGCGGCGAGCTCGGCGGCGTGCTCAGCTCGTACGTGATCAGGGCGGCGGACGAGATCGCGCGCCGGCGGAAGTCGCGGTGACCGGGCTCAAGCTGAGCGTGCTGCTCGGTCTCCCGCCGGCGATCCGCTGCAGCGGGCACTGCTGCCGGAGCTTCCCGGTGAGCGCCTCGCTCGCGCACCTGCGCACGATCGCGTCCGACCCGAGGCGATCGGACCGGGAGGAGGCGGCGAAGATCGCCGACATGCTGGTGCCGCTCGGCGAGGAGGTGCGCGGCGGGAGGCTCCAGACGGTCTACACGTGCAGGCACCACGACGTGACGAGCGGCGACTGCACGATCTACGACGACCGGCCGCGGATGTGCCGCGACTACCCGTACCGCCGCGCGTGCGAGCACGCCGAGTGCACGATGCGGGAGACGCTAGTTGTTGTTGACAACGTCACCAAGACGTGAGATGATCGCTCACATGATGAGATCGAAGAAGGCGTTCGTTCTGCTCCTCGCCGCGATGATCCTGGTCACGCTCGCCAGCGTCGTGCTCGTGCTCGCCGGCCACGAGGTCCTGGTGCGCGACGCGTTCCGGTGGGTCGCGTCGTCGGCCGAGAACGCGCTCGAGGTGGCCGCCGTGATCGTCGTCGTCCTCCTCATAGTCGTGGTGTCCGGGTGAGGACGACGACGTTCTTCGGGGAGGAGGTCGGCGACGCCGCGCCGCTGAGCGCCCCGGCCGAGCCGGAGAAGGAGTGCACGCGGTGCGGGCTGCTCAGGGACGAGCACCGCTTCGCGCGCGGCGTCTGCGACGGCTACACGCGCGACGAGGCCGTGGTGCGGGCTCGCCTGGCGACCGACGCGTTCGGCGACGCCGTGCAGGAGCTGGTGCGCGCCGTGTCGCCGTTCTTCGAGCGCCCGGCGATCCTCGGCGTCCGGGTCTCGGAGGACCTGGCGGTCGCCGCCGGCGTGCCTTCCGGGAAGGCGGCGGCGATCGCGACCGCGTACGGGATGGTCCGGCTCGACGTCGAGCCTGACCCGCGCCGCATCGAGCTCACGATCGCGGCGCTCAGGAACGCGCTGGCATCAGCGGTCCGCGAGATCGACGAGCACAACAACGAGTACAAGTACGTCACCCGGGAGAACCTGGTCGAGCACTGGCGCAAGCTGGCGGAGGGCGACCCGGTGTCGGAGACGCTGGCGCGGCTCGACGCCGCCGGCCGGGAGGCGAGGAAGCGGCCGACCGAGGCGGTGGAGGCGGCGCTCCGCGCCCAGTACGCGCGGGCCGAGCTCAAGCCCGGACCGCTGCGGCAGGTGCTCGACGCGCTCGAGGGCGCCCGGCGGCACTTCGTCTACGAGCTGCCGCGCTGGGAGGACGACGGAGGTGCATCATGTCAAGAGTAGAGAGCTTCGTCGGCAAGCTCGCGAGCGGGAAGCGCGTGTACGTCCGCCGCCTCAAGGGCGACGAGTCAGAGAGTCCGATCGTCCTCGCGGTGTACGCCGACGTCCGCGGCGGCGGGATGACGATCGTGGCCAGGTTCCACGATCCGCCGCACCCTGGCGACCGGCAGCACATGCGCTGTCGGAACGGCCTCGAGCACGAGTGGTCCTGCCACTGGGAGGACACCGGGAAGCCGATGACGTCGGAGGAAGCGGCACGGTGGTGCAGGCACTGGTGGACCCACGTCGGCAAGCACGCCGCCGAGATCGTGGAGCTGAAGCCGGCCGCTGAGCACGGCGCGAACCTCAAGAAGTATCAGCCGAGGTGATCGTTACGTTTTCTGAAACAAGCAACAAACGAGGAGATGGAGAGATGAAGAGCGCATTCGCATTGTACGCCCTGTTGATCACCTGCGACGCCAAGTGCGTCGAGGAGACCGTCGGAACCGAGGCCCAGCAGCTCGTGTGCGACACGGACGACTCCGGCTGGTCGCCGTGCGACGACGACCCGTCGCTGATGACCACCGAGCCAGCGGCCGACGCGCGGTGAAGTTCGAGCGCGGCCAGGTCGTCAAGGAGGGGATGCAGCTCGGCGTCGTGCTGCAGGCCGGGCCGGCGACCTACGACGTGGTGTGGGTCGGCGGGAGCACGAGCCGCTACCGACAAGGCGTCCGAAGCGTCCACCTCGCTACAGAAAATGAGCTCGACGGTCAAGATCGGGTGGTCCAGCACCTGCATGGGGAAGCGGAGGCTGCCCGCCGGGAGCGCCGAGCCGGAGCCGGCATCAAACGGGGTCAGGTCTGGCCCAGCAGGTGAGCACCAGAACATGTCGTCCAACCACAACGTGACCGACGAAAACGCACCCAAGCGCGGCAGGAAGAGGATCTGGCTCACCCGCGAGGTGGTCGCGGAGCTGGCCGCGAGGCTGGCCGGCGGCGCGCACATGAGCGCTCCCGACCCGCGCACCGTGGGCTTGCGCACTTTGCCGCCCTGCGTGGTGGAACGTGCGCCCGAGCTCACGTAGCGTTCGCCGGATGACGAAAAACTACCTCAAAGAAGTGGACCTCGTGGCGGCGCCCGGCGGTCCGATCAACAACCCCTACGACCCGCGCGCGCACCACGACTTCTGCTTCGAGAGCAACAGCCAGACCGTGATGCTGGTGCTCCAGCCGCCGACCGCGCAGCAGACGCCGTACCGCGTGTTCGTCTCGTACGACTGCGGCCACCTCGAGCTGATCACGCCCGCCCCGATCCCGCAGCCCGCCCCGGGGACCGGGCCTCGGATCCACGCCATCCTGCAGTTCGACCCGTTCTTCGGCCCGCCGATGCAGCCCGAGGAGCAGCGGGTGTTCCGCAGCCCGTCGTGCTGCTCGAAGACGCGGCACCTCAAGGTGTGGCTCGACCCGAACAGCCCGCCGCCTCCCGCGGGGCAGCCGGTCGTGGTCCGGATCATGGCCCAGCGCGCCGACGACTGCGGCTGCGCCGCGTGAGCCGTCTCGGTGACGTCGTCACCGTTAAAGCTTGACGCCGGGGATCCCTGGTGCTACAAGCACGACGTGTTCGCTCCTCGCTTGCGCCTGCTCTATCGACTCGCAGCTCGACTAGGTTAGTCGAGCTCGTCCGCCGGTGTAGCCCAACCTTGGCAGAGGCAGCAGCTTGAGGAGCTGTTCAGTGCGGGTTCGATTCCCGTCGTCCGGCACGTGAGCCAGCGTATCCCAATCTGGTAGAGGAGACGCGTTCAGACCGCGTATGTCTCGGTTCGAGTCCGAGCGCTGGCACCGCGGAGGAATGACCGAACGGCAAGGTACCCGACTGTAAATCGGTGGTCGTCACGCACGCGGCGGTTCGACTCCGCCTTCCTCCACGAAAAGCCGTCGTAGCCCAGCTGGCAGAGGCGCCGAACTCAAACCTCGGCAGGCGCTGGTTCGACCCCAGCCGACGGCACGCGCTCCGGTAGCCCAACCCGGTAGAGGCGGCTCGCTTAAAACGAGCGCGGTGCCGGTTCGATCCCGGCCCGGAGCACCATCGGGTGACGATGTCACCAACAAATGGTTGACGCGCGCTCGCCGGCGAATATAACCTTCGGTCGCATGAAGGCCAAGAGGAAGTCCGACGAGGGGTCGTGGCTCGCGGTGCTGTACTGCGCGGCGCTGCCGGCGGCGCTCGGGGTCGCCATGGCGGTGGCGGCGTCGCTCGCCGGGTGCGACCGCGAGCCGCGTCGTCGTGCGCCGGTCGGCGGGATCCGCATCTCGTGCAGCTACCGCACCTCCGACGCGACGACCTGCGTCGTCGCCGGCCGGACCTTCGAGTGCACGCGCGCTCCGACGTGGCATTGCGTCCAGGTGCGGCCGTGACGCGCACGTTCGCCCTGCTCGAGGTGTCGTCGTCCACCTTCGCCGAGGTCAGCGGCAAGCTCAGGGACGCCGACTACGACCACGCGTTCCACGTCGTGGGCGGGCGGGACGTGGTGGACATGCACGGGATCGCGCTGACCGAGCCGGCGGCCGACGCGGCCGAGCAGTCGGCCGCAGCCGCGAAGACGTCAGTCATCTGCACGCTGTTCCTCAAGCTGTCGTGGGAACAGCGGCAGCAGATCAAGGACATGCTCTCCGACATGGAGAAGATGGTCATCGCCGAGGCTCTCGAGGGAGAGCCCAACTGGTAGTCGAGGCGTCAGGAAAAACCAAGGGAAAGAGGGAGAAGATGAAAACACGAATGTTGACGTGGGTGTTGGTTGCAGTTTTCGCGTGCGCGTGCAAATCGAAGGTCTCGGCTCCGGTGGAGTCACCGCCTCCGGCGAAGGAGGCGAGCATCGCGGTCGAGCCTGTGGACGACTACCCGAAGACGCGCCGCGACGACGTCGTCGAGAACATCCACGGCGTCCAGGTCGCCGATCCGTACCGCTGGCTCGAGGACCCGGACAAGCCGGAGGTCGCGTCGTGGATGGAGGTCCAGGACAGGTACGCCCGCGACCGGCTGGGGCGCCTCGCCGAGCGCACCGCCTTCGCCGGGAAGCTGGACGGGGCCATGCGCTACGACTCGGTGAACGCGCCCGAGCACCGCGGCGACCGCTACTTCTACTCGCGCAAGCACAAGGACAAGGAGAAGCGGGTCGTCTACTGGAAGGAGGGCGAGGGCGGGGCCGAGCGCGTGCTGCTCGACCCCAACACGTGGTCGACCGACGGGTCGACCGGCCTCAAGCGCTGGGAGGTCAGCTGGGACGGCAAGTACGTCGCCTACAACGTGAGCGAGCACAACGCCGACGAGACGTCGCTCAAGGTGCTCGAGGTCGCGACCGGCAGGGTCCTGCCCGACGAGATCCCCAACACCAGGTTCGGGCAGACGTCGTGGACCACCGACAGCCGCGGCTTCTACTACAGCTACACGCCGCCGGCGAGCGACAAGATCGCCGAGGCCGACCGGAGCGCGCACACCGAGCTCCGGTACCACAAGCTCGGCGACGGCTGGGCCAAGGACCGGGTCGCCCACCGCGCGCTCGGGGTCGCCGGGTGGTTCCTCACCGGGGTGGTGTCCGAGGACGGGCACTGGCTGCTCGTGGTGGTGTCCCGCGGGTCGAGCGGATCGAACGACTGGTACTTCCAGGACCTGCGGAGCCGCGACCCGAAGTGGACCACGCTGGTCGAGGGGATCGACGCCGACTTCTCGCTCGCGTACTACCGCGACGTGTTCTACATGATGACCAACGAGAAGGCGCCGCGGTACCGGCTGCTCGCCGCGGACCCCGCGAGGCCGCAGCGGGAGAACTGGAGGGAGGTCGTCCCGGAGAGCGACGCCATCCTCGACAACGTCGACGTGTTCGGAGGTCGGCTCGTGCTGTCGTACCTGCGGGACGCCGCCAGCGTGCTCGAGGTCCACGAGCTCGACGGCAAGTTGGTCCGCAGGGTCGACATGCCTCCGCTCGGGTCGTCGTCCGGCGTGGTCGGGCGCGCCGACGAGGACGCGATGTACTTCAGCTACAGCTCGTTCACTGAGCCGAACGTCGTCTACAGGACGTCGGTCAAGACCGGGGCGATGTCGGAGTGGTCCCGCATCAGGCTCCCCATCGACACGTCGAGGTTCGTCACCGAGCAGGTCCGCTACCCGTCGAGGGACGGCACGCAGGTCACGATGTTCGTCGTCCACGCGAAGGACGCGAAGAGGAACGGCAGGCAGCCGACGCTGCTCAACGGGTACGGCGGGTTCAGGATCTCCATCAAGCCCGAGTTCTACGCGCGCTACGCGGTGTGGCTCGACATGGGAGGCGTGGTCGCGGTCGCGAACCTGCGCGGCGGAGGCGAGTACGGCGAGGAGTGGCACAAGGCGGGGATGCTGGGCAAGAAGCAGAACGTGTTCGACGACTTCATCGCCGCGGCGGGCTACCTCGAGACCAGCGGCTGGACGTCGCCGGGCCACCTCGCGATCTACGGCGGCTCGAACGGCGGCCTGCTGATGGGTGCGGCCCTGACCCAGGCGCCCGAGCGGTTCAAGGCGGTGGTGTGCTTCGTGCCGCTGCTCGACATGGTCCGCTACCACAAGTTCGGCCTCGGCAAGGCGTGGGTCACCGAGTACGGGTCCGCGGACGACCCGGCCCAGTTCCAGGCGCTGCTCGCCTACTCGCCGTACCACCGCCTCGCGTCTGGGCCGGTCCTCCCGCCACCGCCGGGCCACGCCGGCACCCTGCCCAGAAGCTACCCGGCATTCCTCATGATGAGCTCGGACCACGACGACCGCGTCGACCCGATGCACGCGCGCAAGTTCACCGCGGCGCTGCAGCGGGCGGTCGGCGGGAGGTCCCCGGTGTGGCTGCGGATCGAGCGGAACGCGGCCCACGGCGGCGCCGACGTCGTCAAGCAGCAGGTCGACCAGTGGGCCGACGCGCTGGCGTTCGCCTGGCGCCAGGTCGCCGACTGAGCCGCCCCTCGCGCTCGATCGGGCGCGTAGAACTGGCGGCCGACGACGCCGGTCTGGTAGTCTGCCGAGCGATGGCCGAGACCAGACGCACGATCTTGAAGCGCATCGACCGCAACCTCAAGACGTTGCTGTCGCTGCACCCGGTCAAGGTCGGGCTCCGCTTCGGGACGCCCACGAAACGCGACAACGTAGGAGAGATACCAATGGCAGACAAGACGCTCACCGACATCGAGAAGGTCACCGTAGTGCTCGAGGAGGACGACGCCGCCGGCAACCCGGTGCCGTTCGACTTCGTGGACCCGCCCGTCTGGCAGTCCTCCGACCCGACTGTCCTCACGGTCTCCGCGGCCACGGACGGCGCGTCGGCTCACATCGAGACCACGGGCAAGCTCGGCAAGGCCGAGGTGACGGTGTCCGGCGTGATCGCCGACGGCCGCACGATCACCGGCATCGGCACGGTCGACGTCGTGACCAGCGCGCCGGCCACGTTCCGGCTGAAGTTCGGCGACGCCGAGCCGCGCATCTAGCTCTCCGGTGACGATGTCACCAGAAATTGCTTGACCGCGGTGCGCCGCGCGGCTACCTTGACCGGGTGGCCATCCGCGTGAAGTACGTCGCGATAGTCGACAAGGCCCCGAACCCGGAGTGCGCGTGGAGCCTCCTCCCGTGCCCTCACCCGGAGCACAGGCGCGGGACCCGGGGCGGCCTCCGGCGCAACCAGGAGGTCTGCATGAACTGCGGCGAGGTCGTCCTCAAGAGGTCCCGGTGAAGCGGGACGGCGTCCTGGTCGGCGACCCGCCTGAGCGCGAAGTGGTCCGCGTGGTTGATCTGATCGGGCCGCGCGGCGGGGTGACCTACGTGCTGGTGCTGTCCTGCAACCACTGGGCGGCCCGCAGGAAGCTCCCGGCGAAGGCCGAGCTGCCGTGCGTGGGGTGCCTGGTCGAGGCCGCCCTGCGCGAGAAGGACGCCGGTTGAAGCGAGACCACCGCGGAGCCAGGAACCCGAACGCCGTGCTGACGCCGCGCCTGGTGGCGGAGGTGCGGAGGTACCACAGGGCCGGGTTCGGGTACGGGTGGATCGCCGCCTGGCTCGACGTCAGCAAGAGCTGCGTCCAGGCGGTGCTGACCGGCCGGACGTGGAGGAGCGGGTGAGGGACCGATTCGAGGCCGTGGCGGCCGAGCTGGAGCCGTGGAGCGGGCCGGGAGACCCGGGCGACGAGGACGACGGGAGCAGCCCGCCGTGGCGCACCCTCCGCTTCAGGTACGGGAAGGCGATCTGCTACTTCCCGCGGAGCTGGTTCGAGGAGAAGGTCCGCGCCATGCCCGACCACGATCCCGGCGACGAGGACCCGTGGCAGCCGCTCAGCGAGCTCTCCGAGCGGCGGCTCTGCAAGCAGCTCGGTCTGTGAAGTCGGTGGTTGATCCGCGGCGCAACAAAGTCGTATACACGACCACATGTCCGCAGCTCTCGACCAGCTAGTCATCCTCCGCACCGCCACCGCCCGCTGGCACTCGGCGGTCACCGTCAACGTCATCGACGCCGACACCGCCGACCTGCTCGTCCTGGGCGACGGTGCCGACTGGGAGGACAGCGTCTCCGCGGTCTACTTCGCGCGCATGATGACGGGGAAGGCCCGGGGCTCCGGCGTCGACGAGTGGCTCCCGGTCCCGGTGACCGACGAGGTCAGCGCCGCGATCGCCGCGGCGGTGTCCGGCGGCCTCTCCGGCTACGCCAGCGAGGCGTACGTGGACGCGGCGATCGAGGAGATCCCCGCCGACGACGACTCCGGGCTCTGCGCCGTCCCCGGGGCGCGCTCGACGCCGTCCGGGTTCACCATCGGCAGCGCGGCGCGCCAGCCGAGCACGACCCGGCCGACGCTCGTCACGGTCAGCGGCGGCTGGTCGTGGACGCTCAGCGCGACCGGCACCGCGACCGGCACGCTCGCGGTCAAGAGCGACTCCGGGTCGACGCCGAGCGCGGTCGTCATCTCGATGCCGTTCTCCCGCGGCATCGGCGTGGGCCTGAGCGTGAACGACACCGGCACCATGCCATACAGCGTGCAGTTCGTGGTCGCCGCCAACGACTACTACGCGCTCGCCCAGAGCGGCGTCGCCAACGGGTCGTTCGGGACGCCGCTCGTTGTCGAGCAGACGATGTGACGTCGGACGTGTTAACCTCCGCGCGGAGGCAACACATGAGCTGGCACCTGAAGACCTGCGGGACGAAGAGCGAGGTATTCGCCGCGATCGACGAGGCCGTCGCCGCGAGCAACGGCATGCCGAGGGCGGTCGGCGACTACCTGAACAACGCGATCGACGCGATCGACCTGACCGACGGGGCCGCCGACGGCACCGAGCGCTGCCTGGTGATGGTGGAGTCGTCCGGGCACCGCCCGATGTACGCGTCCGGCGAGGAGAAGTGCCTGGTCACCAAGCTGCGGAGAGGGCCACTCAGTCGGCCCGCGACTGCGAGCGACCGCTAACCATCTTCCGCGTCGCTGATTTCCGTCGCCACGGCCTCGAATCGGTCCTTCATCTTCGCATCCGCCGGTTCCTGGTCTGCCGGATCTTCCTCCTGGCCGTACAGGCCCGGGAACAAGCTCGGGAACAGGTCCGCGGGGCTGCTCTTCCTGAAGTACACCTGGAGCCGCATGTTCTCGCCGAGCTCGACGCGGTCCACCATCAACCCGTCCGGCAAGACGTACTTCCCGGCCCGGATCGCGTCGTCGAGCGCGTGGCGCAGCGCGCTCTCGGCCTCCGCCACGACCGTCGGGGTGATCTTGCGCCCGACGAAGCTGTCGAGCACGCGCCGGCACACGTCGTTCAGCGCGCGCTGACGATCCTCCGTCTCCTTCGATACCGCAGGTGTTCCGGGCGTCCCGAGCGTGAAGAGCTTCGTCATCCGGCGTCTCGTCAGTCCGCGTTCTTGCCGGCCGCGAGCTTGTTGAGGCGCTTCACGTCGATCGGCTGCGCGCCGCGTCTCGGGAACGACCGGAGGTTGGTGACGCCGGCGGCTCGCAGGCGCGCGGCGATCGCGCTCGCCGAGTTCCTCTTGATCCCCATGGCGGAGGCGACGTCCGACACCGAACTGGCGTCCCTCCACACCTTGACGAACTCGTCGTAGTTGACCATCGTCGGTCGCCCCTTCTTCGGCTCGTCGGACATCTCGAAGTCGTCGGTCTTCGAGGTTTCCTCCCGCGCCGAGTTCCCCGTCTTCTTGCTCGCCTTCTTGCTCGTCTTCTTGATCTTCTTCTTCATGGTCTTTGCCCTCACCTGCGTTTCGTGTTCGACTTTATCTGGTAATGGAAGTTATGATGAAAGTCAATTCAACCAATCAGAAGAAGACGAACTGAAGACGTCGCGAGCTGCTGCCGACCGACATCACGAGCCTTCTCTCGCCGGACCGTGCCCGGCGGCCGTGGCCGCGCCGCCCGACTGGGCGTCCGTGACACACCCCGGGTCTCGTCCTCCGACCGAGCGACGATGCTTGCCTGCACGCAGGCAAGCATGCTAGTTTGCAGGCACAGACCAAGAGGCGTTGCAATGGCGACGAAGAACGAAAACAACCAGACGTGTCCGATCTGTTTGAAGGCAGATACGATCCGCCGTGTCAGCTGCTCGAACCCCACGTGCACGTTCTCGTTCGTCACGTGCACGAACTGCGACCGCGACCAGGTCGTCACGGCGTTCAGGGCGGACCACGAGAAGGACTGCGTCCACGGCATGGGTGCGCCTGGACCTCGGGCGACCTTCGCCGCGCCGGGCGTCCGCGCCGCTTGACGCGCGCCCGGCACGCAGCTATCGTGCTCCCCGTGACCCGCCGCTCATCCTCGAGTTGCTGAACGCCCCGCCGTGCGCGGGGCTTCGCCTCTTGGTGCGGTAGGTGGTCATGGTGACCACGGCGCTCTCGAAAAGCGTTAGGCGGCAGCATCCGTCCGGGTTCGAGTCCTAACCGCACCGCCGAGGAGCGTAACCCGTCGGTGGCGACGGCGCCGGCTGCTACCCGGTCGGAGCCGCGAGAGCGGCTTGCGGTTCGACTCCGCTGCGCTCCGCGTCTACTTGGCCGAGCGGCGCGACTCGAGCACCTCGCGGGCTCGCCGGGCCAGGCTGTCCTGCTCCGGCGGTGCGGCGAGCGCCCGTACCTCGCTGGTCTCCCCGCTCGGCTGCGCCGCGATCGCCGTCAGCGCGCAGTCGATGAGGTCGCCGGCCCGGTTCAGGGCTACGAGCCCGACCTGCTTGAGGTAGTCCGGCTTGGCGAGCGCGGCGAGCACCTCGCCCAGCACGCCGTTGTCGAGCAGGCACTGGCCGGCCCTCAGCGTGACCTGCCCGGGGTGGGCGCACCCGCCGATCACGGATACCGGCGTGTACAGAGCCATGCCGGCGAACACGCTGAAGACTGCTGTGACTGCACCCATGAACACGTTCTTCTTCATCTTTGTCATCCTGTTCTGGTTTACGTGGTTGTCTCTTGGTTGACCGTTACTACTGTCACGGACGGCTTGTCGTTGTCCTGCGGAGCGGTGCTTGGCTTGACCGTCGCGCCCATCTGCATGGCCGCCGTGTGGATCTGGATCGCGGTCGCTCCGTCGATCTTCGCCTTCTCCTTCCCGCCGTCCGACCAGCCCTGCGCGCCGATGTAGACGAGGAACGGCGTCATCATGACGAGGATCGCGTTGAGGTCGACGTTCCAGCCGAGGTACGCGGCGAACGATCCGCCGGCCGTGAACAACGCCACGAGGAACTTCTTGCTGAGCAGCAGGTCTTTCACGATTGGGGGGATTTGAGGCATGTCGTCACGATGCTCCGGTTGCGCTCGGAGCGTCAAGCGGATAACGTTCGCCTCGATGAGCGAAAACAACGACGTCAAGATCGTCAAGATGCTCGTGCGCGAGACGCCGGAGGACAAGGTCGAGTGCGCGTACGTGAGCGGCAACGGCCAGCTGGTGGTCGACCGGCACGCGTCGGACGAGGAGCACCTGCGAGCCCCCGCGACGCGGGAGTCGCAGCCGCTGTACGACTGCCGGCTCTACTGGCGGGACGTCTTCCCGGCGCCGTGGCTCGGCCGGCCCGGCAGGTTCGTCGTGCGGCAGGCCGTCGACCGCGCCGGGACGGTCGTCGAGGTGTCGGTCGCGTTCGAGCCCGCGGCCGAGGACGCCTAGAGGAAGAACGGCACCGGGTCGGTCGGCGCGTAGCGGTCGGCCGGGGAGAGCTCGAAGTGCAGGTGGTTGGCGTCGTTGTCCTTCGGGTTGTTCCCGACGCGGCCGAGCGGGTTCCCGGCCACGACGAGGTCCCCGACCTTGACCAGGAGGTCGGTCAGGTGCCGGCAGCACGTCCGCCAGCCGTTGCCGTGGTCGATCCAGACGTTGTGCCCGGTCGGGCTGTCGCCGGCCTCGGTGACCCGACCCGCCGCGGCGGCGACCGCGAGCGTGCCGTACGGCACGACCCACTTCGGCGAGCCGTCGGGTAGACGCCCGGCGCACCCGCCGTCGCCGACGAAGTCGGGCTTGTCGCCGGGCACCCAGCGGTAGAACATGTCGATCCCGTCGTGGTCCGGCCTGTCGGCGGGGCGGAACTCGCTCGTGACCTCGGCGACCCGGCCGCCGGGCAGCTTGGGCAGCGGCGGTGCCAGGAACGGCGCGGTGGTCGGCCGCATCGCCTCCTCGATCGACGCGATCGTCTTCGGCCCGGCCTTGCCGTCGACCACCAGGCCGGCGGTGCTCTCCTGCCAGTGCTTCACGAGCGCGGTGATGTGATCGACGGTGAGCTGCCCTGTGGTGATCTGCTTGGCGTTGTAGTCTGCGGCGCTGGTCATCGGACCTTCTCCTTTGAGGTATTTTCTATCCGCACGCACCCGGTGTGGGATATGCTTGTCAAGCTACACGATCTCGATCCCAAGCACACACGCGTTTCCGACGGAGAATTACGGTGTACAATGTACACTAATCGTAGACGATCGTTGACTAACCGCATCGGATTCGTGTACGAAGCGTAAGCGGACCGCGAACGAATCGCGTGAGACGTGTGAGGTCGGCGAGCGCCTCCGAGGGCGATCCGACCCCGGCGACCCGACTGGCGGTGAAGTGTGGGGAGGAGCGCCCTCGGGTGCGGGCCGCGGCGGATCGCGGCGCCCGCGCCGGCGGATTTGACGGGCGGGTGCCGGGCGTGCCAGGATGCTGGCAGATGAGCATCTACGTAGAGGTGGACGGCGAGACCGTCATCGTCTCCGGGGACGGGATCGAGCAGGGCCGGCTCGCCTCCTCCCCGATCCCCGCCGAGGTCGTGCAGCGCCAGGTCGACGAGGCCCGGTCCCGGGCGCGCGCGGACCGGCCCGTCGGGACCGTGACCATCACCCAGGTCGCCGGGAGGTTCATCGAGCGGAGGCCGCCGAGGGCCGTCGAGGCGGTGCTGTGGACCGGGGACAACTGGCCGGTCGTCGAGGGGTGGCTGCGGGACCGGGTCGAGTCCGCGAAGCTGGACCCCGACGACCCGACCCAGGTGGTCGTGTGGGACGACGACGCCCGCATGCGGTGCCGGGCCGGGAGCTGGCTCGTGCAGGACGGGTCCGGCGAGGTCCACACGCTGACCGACGAGCGCTTCCAGAAGATCTACGTGCCGGCGCCGGTCAACGCCGTCGTGGAGCGCGAGCGGCTCCGCGCGTTCTCGCCGCTCGACGAGCGCGACGTCCCGGTCGCGGAGAGGGCGTTCGCCGCCGGCCGGGAGGCCGGGGCGCTGGCCGTGTCGGACGCGCTCGAACCCATGATCCGCGGACTCGCCCGCGCCGCGGCGTTCCTCGAGCGCGCCGACGGGGAGTCGACCCTCCTCGAGACCGACGGGTCGCCCGTGTGGGACGACAAGAGCCGGCTGGCGCTCGAGGAGGCCAAGCTGCGCGGCTTCTACCCGCTCGACGCCGCTACCAGCGTGCCGCTCACCGTGTCGTTCCTGGGAGAGCTCGTCGCCTGGCGCCGGTGGGCGCGCGGCGTCCTGAAGGAGCCGGAGTCGGCCGCGCTCCCCGACGAGCAGATCCGGCGGAAGCTCGCCGCCGTGATCGAGGCGCCATCCGCGATGCCGGCGGACGTCGTCCCGAGGGAGCCGGGAGACCCGGTGGTCGAGGCGTGCGCCCGCGTCGGCTACGAGGTCTACCGCACCGGGTTCGACGACCCGGCCAAGCTCGAGTGGGACGCCGCGGAGGAGGACGACAGGAAGGTCGCCCGCGACATGGCGGTCGTCGTGCTGTCCGGGATCACGCCGGAGCAGGAGCACGCGAGGTGGCTCGCCCGGAAGGCCGACGAGGGCTGGTCCCTCGGGGCGCTCGACGAGGAGCGCAGGCTGCACCCCAACATGGTGCCGTACGAGCAGCTGCCGGACGGGCAGCGCCTGCTCGACAGGCTGTTCGTCGCGGCGGTGACGTCCGTCGCGCGCGCGGTCGACGAGCTCGAGGAGCACCACCTGGTCCCGGTGCTCAGGGTCCGCGGCGACCTCCCGCCGGAGCAGTTCGCTGAGTTCAAGCGCGACTGGGAGCGCCAGGTCGCCGCCGCGCCGATCGCGTGGAAGACGCCGATCGCCGACGCCCCGGCCGTCGTCCGCCGGCGCCCGAGCCCGTACACGCGCGCCGGGCTGACCGCGTTCGTCGACGAGCAGGTCGACTCCATGCTCGAGAGGCCCGAGACCTGGGGCTCGCTGCGGGAGGTCGAACTCCAGATCCTCCTGCTGCTCGAGGTCCGGGCGTTCGTCGACGCCGGGCAGGGCGGGGTCGACGCCGTCGCCGCGAGCTACCAGAGCTTCGTCGCCGGGAAGCTCGGCGACACCGCGAGCGCCGAGGCGCTGGCGACGCAGCTCGACGACCTCGGCCGCGCCGGGGAGTTCCTCGGGCTCATGGGAGAGTTCGTCGTCGAGCGCCGCGGCGTGCTCGCCGGGACGAGAGCTGACGAGCCGTGACCGGGCTGGAGCTCTACTCGTACTCGCTGCTCGACGACCAGCTGTGGTACGTCGCGCACCCGGTTCACCCGACCGACGAGGAGGTCGCCGAGCTCCGCCAGGTCGCGCTCGGCGGCCGGCAGATGACCGACGCCACGCTCCGCGCCGAGGTCGTTAAGAACAACATCACCAACGCGAAGGCATGGCTCGCGTGGCTGATCCGCGCGTTCCCGACGATCACGTTCATCGCGCCGTGGATAGCCGCGCTCGACGGCGGCGGTGACGATGATCTGATCCCCGAGCAGCGCGCCCGCGGTCTTCGCGACTGCTGCCGGACCATCCGGCGGTGCTCCGGCATGGTCCACGTCGGAGGTCGCGTGTCGTCCGGCATGACCGAAGAGGCGAAGGTCGCTGCTCGGGTCGTCGACTTGACGTCCCTCGGCCGGAGACCACCGGCCCTCAGCTCCGCCGATCCGTTTCGATTCGCGCACGCGCCGTCGAGCGAGGACTCAAGATGAACATCACCGACCAGCCGCCGCCGATCCACCAACCCAGTCTCATCCCAGTCTGGGAGAACGTGGTCCACGACTTCAGGACCAGGTACCAGGACGCGGTCGACGGCGTCGACGACGACAACAAGGCGACGGCCTGGAATGTGATGAACGACATGCGCGACCGCGACCGCATCGGTCGCGAGCGGTACGGGACGCCGCTGACCGTCAACAACGGCCGCGACCAGCTGGTCGACGCGTACCAGGAGATGCTCGACGGAGCGGTCTACCTGAAGGCGGCGTGGCTCGAGGGCGCCCAGGTGCGGGACCTCTACCACGCGCAGCTCGACCTCATCATGCAGGTCAGGAAGACCATCGACGCGCGCCCTCCGCAGCTCGCGGATGGCAGCGCCCTGGGAGCCGACGAGTGAGCGCCCTCGTCGACGCCGACATCTTGGCTGCGATCTCGTCCGGCGCGATCGTCATCGACCCGTTCGACCGCATGTGCCTCGGGACCAACAGCTACGACGTCCACCTGGCGCCGACGCTGCGCGTGTACAGGAGGGAGAGAGCTCTGGGTCCCCTCCCGCGCCCGGTCGGGGAGCCTGAGTCGAGCTGGGCGGTGGAGTGCCCACAAGAGATCTACGATGTCCAGGACGTCCCGCTCGACGTTCGCGTGCCGCGGGAGACCGTCGACGTCGTGATCCCTGGTGATGGTCTGGTCCTCGAGCCCGGCGAGCTCTACCTCGCGTCGACGGTCGAGCGCACGGAGTCCCTCTTCCACCTGCCGATGCTCAACGGCAGGTCGAGCCTCGGCCGCCTCGGCCTCAGCATCCACGTCACAGCGGGCACCGGGGACGTCGGGTTCCGCGGGCACTGGACGATGGAGCTGTTCGTCGTCAAGCGCCTCCGCGTCTACCCGAACATCCCGATCGGCCAGCTCCTGTGGTTCACCACGGAGAACGAGCCGCTGGTGCCGTACGGCAGCAAGCCGTCGGCGAAGTACAGCGACGCCGGGGCATTCCCTCAGGCGAGCAAGCTGCACGAGGAGCTCAGCGGTGGGTAACCTCGCCGGCCACCGCATGATCACGCTGTACGTCGCGCCCGACCTCTACGAGCAGGTGCGGTGCGCGGCGTACATCCTCGACGAGAACATCTACGAGTTCGTCGGGAAAGCGTTCGAGCACGCCATCAACACGAGGCTGGACAAGAGGAGGCGGAAGGTGGTCGAGGCGATGGCCAAGCAGAGCGTCGCGAATGGCGGGAAGCGCAGGTCGCGGCGCAACCCGGCGCTGTAGCTGGCGACCCGGACGTAGTAGGATCGAAGCCGCGGTGACCAACCATGCCCCGCAGGAGACGTGAACATGGCGATCAAGATGGCAGGCGCCAAGAAGCGCAAGAAGAAGGGCATCCTGCGGAGGGCGGCCTCGAAGGTGGCGAAGCGGCTCAGGCGCGGGCGCCGCGGCAAGGCCGGGAAGAAGGCCGGGACCAGCGGCGGCGGCTGACCCCGCTGGCCGAGGCGCTCAAGCTGCTCGGCGAGGTCGACGAGTACCTCGCCCCGGCCGGGATCATGGTCGGGCTCAGCGGCGGCAAGGACTCCCTGGTCACCCTCGACCTGTGCGTCCGCGTGTTCGGCGCCGACCGCGTGAGGGCGTTCCACATGTACCTGGTTCGCGGGCTCCGGTGCGTCGAGGATGGGCTCGTGCGCTGCGAGCGGCGCTACGGGATCAAGGTCGAGTACGTGCCCCACTGGATGCTGGGGCTGGCGTACAAGAACGCGACGTACATGCCGCACCGGAGCCGCGCCGACGGGTGGCGCGACACCAAGATGGCCGACATCGAGCAGGCGCTGCGCGCCAAGTTCGGCGTCACGTGGCTCGCGTACGGGCACCGGCAGAACGACTCGATCGAGCGCGTCGGCATGCTGAGCAGGAACGGCGGCCTGGACCAGACGGGCAGGCGCGTGTACCCGCTGCGGGCGTGGAACGAGGCCGCCGTGGTCGCCTACCTGCGCGCGCGGCGGATCCAGCTGCCGCCGAAGCTGACGATCCTCAAGCGGGCGATGACCGGCGTCTCCTTCCAGGAAGACGTCCTCATCGCGATCCGCGACCACCACCCGGACGACTTCGCGCTCATCACCGAGAAGTTCCCGTACCTGCCAGCGAAGCTCGCTAGGTATGAGCTCAAGAAGAAGAGCTGGAAGCAGGAGACGTACACGGACAAATGGCGAACCTCGCTGAGGGGACGATGAAGAAGACAGCGACCACAGGCGGCAAACTCCACCCGTCGCAGAAGTTCGTGCCGGGGCGGGTGCACCGCAGGCAGATCAAGAACGCGCCGTACAACCCGAGGCAGATCGACGAGCACGCTCGCAGGAAGCTGTTCAACAAGCTGAAGACGAGAGGTCTGCTGGCATCGCTGACGTGGAACAAGCGCACAGGCAACCTCCTGTCTGGCCACCAGAGGCTGAGCATCCTGGACGATCTCAGCAAGACCGGAGACGACTACACGCTGGACATGGACGTGGTCGACCTGAGCGAGAAGGAGGAGAAGGAGGAGAACGTGTTCTTCAACAACCCGAGCGCGCAGGGCACGTTCGAGGTCGACAAGCTCGGGACGATGATCGCCAACGACGAGATCGACTACCGCAAGGCGGGGTTCGACGACATGGACCTGCAGATGACGTTCGAGGGCACCGAGTACGCGGTCACGATGTTCGACGAAGACAGCGCGCCGAACTCCGTGCAGGACGACCTCGACCAGCTCGAGGAGATCCAGCGGATGAAGCGGGAGCGCAAGGCTCACCGCGAGCGCGACCAGGAGGCCAACGACCCCGAGTTCTACTCGGTGGTCGTGTTCCCTAACCGCGAGGCGCAGGGCAGGTTCATGGAGCGGGTCGGCATGTCGCGCAACGACCGCTACGTGGACGGCGTGCGGTTGCACACGACGCTGGAGGCGACCAAGGCGAGGACGAAGAGCTACGACGGGGAGATGTTCGAGGAGATGTCGTTCTGGCTCGCCAGCGACCAGAAGAAGGTGGTCGACGACGAGCTGACCCGGATAGCTGCGCTCATGAGCGGCAAGAACCTCAGGGGGCGGGCGCTCGAGGCGATGGCCGTGATATCGTCGCAGACGCCGACCAACAACATCACCGGGGACGAGCCCGAGGAGCCGGCGCCGGCCTTCAAGCCGAGGAAGCGGAAGAAGAGGAGGACGGATGCCTGACAACCCAGAAGAGTACGTCGCCATGGAGTTCCACGCCCTCGTGTCCGACCTCCAGCGCGGCGACGTGGAGAGGTTCGAGGAGGAGCAGAAGAAGCAGGCGGCGCAGCGCGCCCTGCTGCGCGCGGCCGACCCGTCCAGAGGGCTGAACGCTGGCGACCTGCTGAAGAAGATGGACGGCGACCCCGAGGTCGTCAACCGGAGGATCCAGGACGAGCTCGACCGGGTCGAGCTCGAGGCCAAGGCGGCGGCCGACAAGCAGAAGGCCGCGCGGGAGCCGCTCCCCGATGGGCACTTCCCGCCGCCGCCCGAGAACGGGTAGAATCGGCGCATGCCAAAGTCGAACGAGTACGCGTGCAGCAGCTGCGGCGCGAAGTGGATCGGCGCCGACCCGCACTGCCCGAACGGGTGCACCAGCCTGGCGAAGTCGCAGGGCGAGTTCACGCGGAAGACGTTCCAGGGCGACGGCGACGACCTGAAGAAGAGCGGGCGCTGAGGACCCGGTGCGCACCTTCGCGACGCTCCAGGTGCTCTGCACGTTCGACCTCGACCAGGTGCAGAAAGCCTTCGACCAGCAGGTCGTGTTCGACGACTCGGACCCGTCGACGGCGTCCCGCGTGCAGTCGGGGCTCGTGACGCTCGCGGCCGGGGCGACCAGCCAGCAGTTCAGCTTCGGCGACGTCACCGCCGCCGACACGCTCCTGGTGCTCGCGTACGACGACGTCCAGGTCCAGCTCAATGGCAACACGGCGCCGCTCGTCGACGTCCGCCCGGTGCCGGCGAGCTCGCCGGCGTCCGTCGTGTCGGTGCACCAACGACAGGAGCAGCCGGGGCCGCTGTTCCTGCGCGGGAGGGTCACCAGCCTTCACCTGACCAACCCGAGCGGGTCGGCGACGGCTACGGTGTTCGTGGCGGTCGTCGGCAACGCGGCATAGACGCCGGGCTGGACTGGTCCCGGGGGCCACTGGTAGGCTGACAGCATGCCAGCAGGCACCGTCATCAGCGGAGGGTTCCCCGGCCGCATCGCCCAGGAGGTCTACCCGAACCAGAAGTGTTCGGGCTGCCTCCATTACGACGGGCAGGGAGGCAGGACCGGGGTGTGCACGATCGGGCTCCGGCCGGACAACTGCGGGCACGGCGAGGCGCCGGCCATCAGCTACGCGCCGATCGCGCGTGGCGCCGGCAGCTACCTGCCGGACCTGAGCAACCACCCGGCGCAGGCGCCGGAGGCCGGTCCCCAGGTCGTCGGCGGGCTGTACGGGTCGGGCTCGACCCGCCCGGTCCAGATCCAGCAGGTGTCCCTCGGCGAGGAGCAGCTCCACGTCGTCAAGAGCGTGATGCGGAGCCACGCCGACCTGCAGAAGACGCAGTGCCTCCGGTGCTCGATGCGCGGGACGCACGGCACGGCGCCGCACAACATCGACCCGCAGCCGTGCTCGTGCCGGACGATCACGGCGGAGGTCGTCGCGAAGGCGGTCATCGCCCGCATGAGCAACGCGCTGCGGGCGCGGGTGTCGCTCGAGGAGGTCGCCGAGTGGGTCCGCGCGGTGGCCAAGGCGGGGTTCCGGCTGCCGGCCCCGAAGACGGCCAGGGGCGCGGCCGACGGGCTCGCCGGCGTCCTGGCCCAGATGGGCGTCCAGGTCGGCGGGCGCAGCGACGACGACCGCAGCGGCGGCCACCTCCAGCGCGCCGAGCGGAGGGCTCCGGCCCCGGTCGAGGACACCACGTCGAAGAGCATGTACTCCGACGACTGGATCAACCAGTTCACCGGGACGCCGCTGTTCGACGAGGCGCGCAGCCTATGCGAGCAGGAGCTCGAGATGGAGGCGGCGCAGCTGAAGCGCCGCGAGGCCCGCATGAAGCGCGACAAGGAGCGCGCGGCGGCGCTCGAGAAGGTCAACGCCAAGCAGAACCAGGTCGCGCCGGACTTCGACTGGCAGGAGCAGGACGTCCGCCGCGACAAGATCCGGCTCGCGAAGCAGCGCCTCAACCTCAAGCTCGTCCAGCACCGTCAGAAGCAGCTCCCGGCCGCGCAGGCGAGGTAGCACGTGGTCGACGCGCAAGCCATCGCGCAGACCGTGGCCGAGCAGCAGGCCATGCTGCCGGCCGACGTCAAGAAGATGCTCGACGCGGCGTTCGAGGAGCTGCGCGAGAAGGTGTGGTCGAGCGAGGATAAGCTCGCGAAGGCAGCGCCGAACGACAACCAGAATCAGGGCCAGCCGAAGTCGTGGTTCGCGGACCCGTTCGCGCTGCTGGACTCGGTCGGGATGGGGTACCGCAACGCGCCGACCTACCTGACGTACGACACCCTCCGCCAGGTGTCCGAGCGCGACACCTACGTCGCCCCGATCATCCTGACGAGGCAGGACCAGGTCGCGGCGTTCGCGTACCCGCAGCGCAACAAGTACAGCGTCGGGTTCGTGATCCAGCCGCGCTACGGAGACAAGAAGCGGGAGCTCACCCGCGGCGAGCAGGACCGCGTGCGGTACCTCACCGCGTTCATGCTCAACACCGGGCGCGAGTACAACCTAGGGCGCGACGACTTCGACACCTTCGTCAGGAAGTTCGTGCGCGACTCGCTGACCTACGACCAGAGCTGCTTCGAGAAGGTCCGCTCGCGGGGCGGGTCGCCATTCTCGTTCCACATGGTGCCGAGCGACACGATCCGGACAGCGACGCCGAAGCAGATGAAGGGGACGCCGCCGCGGCTCGCCGAGGTCAGGAAGGACATCCGCTACGTCCAGCTCATCAACTCGCAGATCACCGCCGAGTTCACGCTCGACGAGATGTGCTTCGCGGTCCGCAACCCGAGGACGCACGTCAAGGCGTACGGGTACGGGCTGCCCGAGATCGAGACCCTCATCACCACCATCACGTCCCACCTGTGGGCGGAGGAGTGGAACCGCCGGATGTTCAGCCAGGGCAGCACCGTCAAGGGGCTGCTCAACGTCAAGGGAAACATCAACCCGCAGCAGTTCGAGGCGTTCAAGCGGATGTGGCACTCGCAGGTCGCCGGCGTGCAGAACGCGTGGAAGACCCCGATGCTCAACTCGGAGGAGGTGCAGTGGATAGCGATGCAGCTGTCCAACACCGAGATGGGCTACCAGATGTGGATGGAGTACCTCTGCAAGATCACCTGCGCGCTCTTCCGCATCGACCCGTCGGAGATCAACTTCGACCTCCGCGGCGGCGTCGGCCAGCAGCCGGTGTTCATGTCGACGAACGAGGCGCAGCAGAAGGCGTCCAAGGACCGCGGCCTGTCCCCGCTGCTGCGCACCGTCGCGACCGCGCTGAACCGCCACGTCGTCTGGCAGATCGACGACGAGTTCGAGATCGCGTTCGTCGGCCTCGACGCCAAGACGGAGGAGCAGGCGATGCAGCTCCGCCAGCAGCAGTCGGCCACACACCTCAAGCTGAACGAGGTGCGCGCGCTCGACGGCCTGCCGCCGGTCGAGTACGGCGACGTCGTGATGAACCCGGTGTATGTCGGCTACCGGATGCAGATGATGCAGGCGGCGCAGATGCAGCAGCAGGCTGCCCAGCAGCAGCCCGGTCAGCCCGGCCAGGAGGGTCCGCCGCCGCGGTTCACGCAGCCGCCGGGCGCCGAGGAGGAGCACGGCGCGGAGCAGGTGCGCCAGTTCGCCGAGGACAAGCCGGGTCGCGGCTCGCAGCCGCGCGGGCGCGGCGGCGCGCCCGACGACGAGTCCTCCGGGCCGTCGCCGCGGGTGCTGTCCCGGCTGCACACTGACGACTGGGACTCCGTGGTCAGCCACTCGGTCAGGAGCGACGACCTCGCGAAGGGCGGGGTGTACGACGAGATCGATCTCGACTAAGATCGCGGCGTGAGCGTCGCGACGCCGTACCAGTTCATCCAGCGAGGGAACTTGTTCATCGTCCCGGTCGCCCCGGCGATCGCCGAGGTCCCTCACCCGGTGGCCCAGCTTCCCGGCAAGGCGCCGGACTTCTCGCTGTGGGTCCACGGCGAGCTCCAGGAGCCGGGGCTCCACCTCGACCGGGCGCGCATGACGACGCGGCTCTACCAGGAGGTCCGGGACGACCTCGTCAGGTACTCGCCGGTCGAGGTCACCCGGAGCGCGATCCGGCGATCCGACCACGCGTACGTCGGCGTCATCGACTCGCACGGGGTCCCGTACTACTTCGCGCTCAACTCGCGCGGCGTCTCCGTCCAGGAGGCCCCGCCGGAGGCCGCGTGGAAGGCGTTCGACCAGCTGGCGACCGACGAGCACATGGCGGCGGTCCTCAGCCGCCGGGGCGCCGCGGCGGCCGAGATGCGCCGGGTCGACCGCGAGCTGTCCAGCCCGCTCGTCGTCACCAAGGGGATCCGCTACGGCAAGAAGGTCGAGTGGCGCGGCGACGTCCCGCACTCGACCTGGTGGCGGAACGCGAAGCGCAAGAAGGCGCCGAAGGAGCCGAAGGGCGAGTCGGGTGACGACGCGGCCGAGAAGGCCGCCGCCTACTGCCGGCGCTGCGGCGCGGACCCGTGCTCGTGCGACGAGTCGGCGACGGCCGCCCGCCTGTACGTGGCGGAGTACCGCCGCGTCGGCGCCGAGCTCGCGGACCAGGTCGGGGAGGAGGACCTGGACCCGCCGCGCCCGGAGGACGCGCTCTGGGTGGAGGGCGTCGCCAAGGCCCTCCCAAGGAAGAGCAAGGAGAAGGAGGCCAAGAAGGCGCCGGCGCGCAAGGCGTCCAAGAAGCAGGGCGGCGCCGGCGGGAAGACGCGGTACACGTACCCCGGGGAGGGGTCGAAGCGCGGCGCCGGCCAGGCTCCCCTCGTCGTCACGCACCAGGACCACAAGCACGCCGACCCGGCCGAGCTCGCCGAGCAGCTGGGCGTCTCGGTCAGGACGCTGCGCCGCGCGGCCAAGCGCCTCGGTAGCGACAGGTTCGGGACGTTCATGCGGTCCCGGCTGAAGACGTTCGCGATGAAGCACCGGCTGGACCCCGACTACTGGGGCACGCTGTACGCCGCGCTGATGTCGGGGTCGAACGGAGAGCTCGAGAAGAGCGATGCCGGCGACGCGCTGAAGAAGTTCGGCGACGACGTCAAGAGGACGGCGTCGGCGGTGCCGGACGGCCACAAGGAGAGGTTCGGCGACCGCAAGGTGTTCATCCATCATGTCCACAGCAAGATGAAGGAGAGCGGCGCGTACTCCGGCAGCCTGGACGATTTCAAGCGCGACGTCGTCCGCGCGCACAACAAGGGTCACCTCGTGGCGGCTCGGGCCGACCTCGTGTCGGCGATGGACCCGCGCTCGGTAGAGCAGTCGGAGACGAAGACCGATGGGGCGACGTTCCACTTCATCAACAATGCCAAGCACGACCCCGGGGCGGTCGAGAAACCGAAGCCGGCGGCGCCAGACAAGCCGAAGACGAAGATGTCGCCCAAGTTCCACCGCGAGGTCGCGCACACCTTGTCGGATGAGGCTCGGGAGGCGACCGCGCACGCCGAGAAGGTCAAGACCCCGGAGGCGCACATCGCGGCGATGTCGGCGCACCACCAGGCCGGCGCGGCGCACCAGAAGGCGTCGGGGAAGGTCAACCACAAGGCGGCCCTCGCGCACTTCGACCAGTCCATCGCACACCTCAAGGCCGCCAGGGCGACCCCCGGAGCGCGATAGCCTGTACGGGGCGCCGCGATCGCTGGTAGGCTAGTCACGGCATGCCACTCGATTTCAGGCCGCACAAGATGCGTCCCCGCGACTCGATCGCGCACGCCGATCATGGGACGTACACCGTGTCGTCGAGCAACGCGGTCCACTACACCCCGACAAGCGGAGACCGGAAGAGGCTCGGCAGCTTCGGTTCGAGGGGAGAGGCGGTCGGCGCAGCGCAGTCCCATCACACGTCGGTCAGCAAGGGTGGGGAGGCGTACCTGCCGCGGCCGAAGACGGAGTGGGCGACGCCCCGCGAGAACATGTCGCGGATGAACTACGGGGTCCGCTCCAAGAAGGACACGACGGCGCGACGGCGCGCCGGCATCAAGCCGCTCGGCACGCACACGGTGTCCGCGAAGGGCCTCCGGCTGATGACGATCGACGACTGCTACGACTTGCTCGCGAAGGACATGAACCCGGAGAAGATCAGGGCCTACCGCGAGGACGCCGCTCGGAGGGTGGCGCCGGACCCCAAGCGGACCGCGCACGTCGACCGGCCGCCGCCGTCGGTCGGGGACGTCGCGTCGCGCAAGATGGGCGAGCGCCGCGCCAGGACGCGCAAGCCGAAGCCGACGATCAGCATGAAGCCGATCTCGGACGCGGAGGCCATGCAGCACCTCGCCAGCGGCGCCTACAGCCCGAACAAGCAGAAGGCGCTGCGCTGGCTCGCCGCGCTGAAGGCGCTCGCGACCGGGTACGGCAAGACGTCCGGTGGCGGGGCGCTCAAGGCGGCGAATCGCGGCGGGAGGTCGATGCCGCTCCTCGGGCCGAGCGGCAGGGCCGCGGGCAAGCCCGGCGGCCACTACAAGACGCGGCGGCTCAGCGGCAAGGTCAGCTTCGGGCCGGACGGCCGCCCCGGGCCGCGGCCGGACAAGGCGCAGTTCGGGAAGCGCCCGTCGCGCCGGCTCCGCCGCGCGATGGATGGTGATGACGCCGGCGCCCTGATCGTGATCAACAAGGGCGCCGCTAACGTGGTAATCAAGTCGGAAGGAGCCGAGATGCCGAGCCAGCGCGATACCGTGGATTTCAACGACCTCTTCAAGTCCGAGCTGGCCGGTGACCACCTGGTCGACTGCCCGCACTGCCACGAGGGGATCTCCAAGAGCGACCTCGAGAAGGCGCGCGGGAAGGGCAAGGTCACGCAGGAGAGCGGGGCGAAGCGCGGCAAGTCGAGCGCGCACGTCCGCGACCACAACCCCGAGGGCGGCGCGACGCGCGGCGGCGACGGCCGCGGCGTCATCACGCCGAGCCGCGGCGTCCCCGGCGCGCAGAAGACCGACGCCGTTGTCGGGATCCAGAACGGCAAGGGCTCGAACGCCCGCAAGGGCGGGGCCGCCGACTCGTCGGTCGAGGAGGGCGAGGACGACGTCGACAAGTCGGCCGCGCCGGACGACGCCGCGCCCGACGAGGCCGCGGCGCGACCGCGCCCGACCGGGTCCACGGACCCAGGCGGCCAGCAGGTGAAGAAGTCCGTGGTCACGATCCGCGGCACCCCGTTCGTGCAGTACGTCGACGACGGGAGCGACGCGGCGCTCGCGAAGTCGATCCTCGAAGGGCGCCTGGGCGGCACGCCACCGTCGACGCCGCTGGACCTGAACAACGACCTCACGCGCCTCCTGGTCTGAGCCGGCCGTGCCCGCGGCCGACCTCGACGTCCTGTTCGGGGAGGGTGCTGACCTGGGCCGGGGCGTCGTCGTCAAGGCCCAGCTCCGCTTCCGCGTCCACCCTCCGCGGCACCCGGCCGCGCGCGACGTGCTGGACCGCATCGTCGCCGCGTACGACGAGCGGCTCGGCATGATCCTCGACGAGGTCGCCGAGCTGCTCGCGCAGCCGCCGCCGGCGGGAGCCCCGCTCGTGCTCGGCGTCGGCCCCGACCCGGTCGAGAAGGCCGTCCCGCGCGCGCCGTTCCGCCCGGGGTCGCGCGGCGGGAGGTGGTACCGCGACGCGAAGGGCAACGTCCGCTACGGCGACCCGCCCGAGGGCAGGTTCATGGGCAACGCCGGGGACGCGGTCGGCACCTCGCCGATGCCGCACCTGGACCACCTCCGGCCGGGCGAGTTCATGGGCGCGTTCGGCAACGACCGCGCCCTGACCGCGTTCCTCGTCGAGCGCGGCGCCGGCCACGGGTTCACCGAGGGCGAGCTGCGGTTCCTCGGCGCGTGGTACGGGACCGGCGAGGACGGCGGCGCGCTGTTCGACGCGTTCCTCGAGTGCGCCCAGCTCACCCGCGCCGACGTCGAGGGCGGGGTCACCGACCTCCGGTTCGGAGGGCAGAAGCTCACGTACGAGGAGGCGGTGTTCGAGTTCTTCGCCGCGCAGAGCGCGCTGTTCATGGGCGAGGAGGCCACGTCGGCCGGCGCGCTCGAGGAGTGGCACCGCGTCCTCAACGACGAGATCAAGCCGCTGCTCGACGGCGCGTTCGCCAAGTACGAGGCGGCCAAGGGCGACGAGGCCCTGCAGGAGGAGTTCAAGACCGAGCCGCGCCGGCAGCGCAGGAGGTTCCTCGACGCCGCCCGGCGGAGCCGGGCGTCGACCGACGGCTTCGCCGACTCGGTGGTCAGCGACTGGGACCCGCGCCGGCAGCTCGAGGCGGCCTCCGCCGGCATGCGCGCGCTCGGCCTGCTCGCGCGCCCGGCCCGCGCCGAGCGCGCCGCGTACATCCACGGCAGGCCGCACCTCCGCGACGCGGTCACGACGGACGGCCGCCTGCTCGCCGACGGCCCCGGCAACCCGCTGCTCGCCGACCAGGGCAGGCTGACCCTGCTGCCGGCGTCCCAGCTGATGCTGGTCTACGCCGCGGCCGAGCTCCACCGCAGGTGGGACCCGCACACGAGGTCGTTCTCGACCGAGAGCCAGGCCGACGCCGGCAGCGGCGAGCTCGGCGAGGCGGTGCTCTCCGCGATCGCCGAGAAGGACGCGAAGTGGGCCGAGGCGGCCGGCGTTGTCCGCGACCGGCTCGCCGAGCTGGTCGACATGCTCGTCTCCGAGCTCAACGACGCCAACTCCATGGAGGGCACGCCGGAGAAGCACGGGCCGGCGGGGAAGCGGAGGGCGCGCCGGTGACCGCGGGGCCGTTCATCCTGGAGATCGACGACGCCGGCGACGGGCCGTCCCTCCACGTGCTGACGCCGGCGTCGGTGCTCGTCGTCCTCGACGGGGACGACCTCGAGAGCAAGCTCGCCGCGTTCTCGGACCCGATCGCGAACGGGGTGGTCCGCAACTCGCCGCGCGGGCGCCGCTGGTACGTGGAGAAGATCCTCCCGGCGCTGCGCTACTACTGCGACAAGTACGAGGTCGACGTCCCCGACTGGCTGGCCAGCGACAACCACTGGAAGGGCATGGCCGAGGACGAGCAGGAGCACCTGTTCGGCCCCGGCGAGCTCCGGCTGCGCGAGTTCATGCCGGCGAACTGCGCCGACATCGCCGTCGTCCGCGACGAGCCCGACGAAGGGGAGCAGCAGTAGTGGCGCCGCGCGCCCTCTCCCCGACCCAGCGCCTGCGCGTCCGCCAGGCGATCCGCGACGGCCACCTCGCGTTCCTGGCGGAGGCGTTCGGGCCGACCGCGATCGACCGGGAGGACTACGACCGCCTGCGCGCCGCCGGCAAGATCCGCGACGAGAAGCTCCTCCCGCAGGACGCCGTGGCGGCGGCCCACGCGGTCGGCGCTCTCGCCGGCGACGAGCGCTCCGCCGGGGCGCTCGCCGACGCCGACGAGTTCTGGAGACGAGTCGGCGACGACATCCGGGTCGTCACCGAGGCCGAGCGCGAAGCCGTCGCGGTCGCGCGCGCCCGCGTCGGCGAGCACGTGCGCGCGCTGGGCGCCCGGCTCGAGGAGGCCGCTGGGCACGCCATGGTCGACGCCGACGACGCTTCCCGGCGTCACCGGCTGACGCAGGCTCCGGGGCCGAGGGAGCCGTACGCGAGCGACGTGCTCGCCCGCGTACGGAAGGCGGCGGCCGAGCTGCGGCGGGACTGGCTCCGCGTGGCGCACACCGAGATCCACAACACGGCGGAGGAGGCCAGGGCGGTCGCGCTGGCGCACCGCGATCCCAGCCGCGACCCGAGGGTGTTCAAGCGTCCGCGCCCGGACGCGTGCGCGTTCTGCCGGCTGCTGTACCTGAGGCCGGACGGCGTCACGCCCCGCGTGTTCAAGCTCAGCGCGCTGCTCGCGAACGGGTCGAACGTCGGCCGCCGCGCCGGTCGACCTACGAGGTCGGGCAAGAGCCGCACGGAGTGGAAGGCGGTGCTAGGGGCCGCCCACCCGTTCTGCGGGTGCGAGCTGCGCCTCCTGGCGGACGGGATGGGCTTCGATCGCGGGGGCCACCTGGTGTACGTTGGAGCCAAGAAGTCGCTGTCGATCGAGGTGGAGCGGCCCGACAAGGCGCTCCTCAGCCACGCCTGCGAGGAGTGAAAACAAAATGGCCCGGATCTCAGGAACCGTTTCCCGCACCATCCCGCTCGACCCAGTCATCGGCCGGGTTCTATCGCTCTCCGGCACGTTCGACCTCTACGTGTCGCAGCCGGAGCTGTCCGCCATCGTGCCGATCCTCGACACGCTCATCGCGTCCGGCATCCTGACCGCGCACCAGCGGTTCTTCGAGAGCGACAGCCTGATCGCGAGCGTGACCGCGCCGGCGGTCGACCTCGCCACGTCGGGAGTCGCGGCCCCGGTCCCGACGCAGATGATCCCGTTCGCCATCCCGGACGCCGCGGGGACGACCTACACGTACACCGCGCTGAAGACGATGGACGTCGTCGACGTCGTGATCCACAAGGTCGGCGCCGGCACCGGCACCACGTACGCGGTGCAGGACGCCGCGGCGGCGGCCATCACGGACACGATCGCCCTCACCGCCGCCAACGGCGTCGGCCGCGCGGCCACCATCGACCGGACGAAGAACAGGATCAGCGCCGGCGCGCAGTTCAAGATCGCCGTCGCCAGGACGAGCGGATCGTCCCAGGCTGAGCTGCACCTGGTCGTCATCCTCCGGTAGCTCGTGAGCGAGTTCGCCGACCTCGTCGCGCGCGAGAAGCCCCTGAAGCTGGAACCGGCTCCGGGAGGCAAGAGCGGAGCGCTGCTCGCGACGTACGAAGGCGGGGTGCGCGCGGTCGTGAAGGCAGCGAAGGACAGGATGCCGGGCGGCCAGCGCAGGCAGCGCGGCATCCCGGTGGAGGCCCACCCGGCGCACGAGGTCGCGTTCTACCGCTCCGCGCAGCTGCTCGCCGAGCTGCGCGGCGCCCCGGCGGGGTCCGACTCGATCGTGCCGGAGACGGTGCTCACCAAGAAGGCGGTCCCCGGGGTCGTGGCGTCGGCCCAGATGTTCGTCCCGGCGCAGCACCTCGAAGAGGTCGTGCCCGAGCTGAGGGACCTCGACGCCCCGGAGTGGGGGGCGCACCTGGTCGAGGCGTGCCTGCGGGTCCCCAGGGTGTTCTGGAAGCGGCTCCTCGTCGCCGACATCCTCGGCGGGGTCCGCGACCGCCACGCGAACAACGTCGGGCTGCGCATGCGCGTGTCCGGGGACCAGCCGATCTACCGGGCCGTCGCGTGGGACAACGCCGTGTCGTTCGGCAAGACGTTCGACCGCTACCACAACGTGTTCCACAAGCACCTCTTCCGCCGCTCGGTCGACCTCGGCGAGGAGTGGCGCGCGCTCGACAAGCTGACCCGCGCCGACCTCCGCTACGCCGTCGGCGGCCTCCTCGAGCCGGACGCCATCGAGCACGCCTTCCTGCGCACGCGATTCTTCGGGGACTTCCCGTACCGGCTGCCATGGAAGGTCTGCAGCAAAGGCCACGACGACCCCCAAGATTTCCCGGACTACAGGACCTACTTCTACCCATCCGCTGACAGCCCCCTGCACATGTCGCGCGTCGCGGCTTGAAGTTCGTGTATATTCGTCTCGTGGTGACCCGAGATGCGTGACAGTGAACGTGTCGATCGCCTCCTGGAGAGCGACGAGTTCTTCGTCTGGTCACCCGTCGACTCGACGGTGATAGCGAAGGCGGAGCAGGCGGGGGTCGACGTCGAGTCGACGCGGCCGATCGGCGGGTGGTGCTCCACGGAGGACCTCGACCGCCAGGACGAGGTGGTGGTCGCCAAGGGCCTCGACTTCAGCGAGTTCGTGGCGTACGGCTACTTCAACGACAACCACAGGCAGGACACCGCGAGCGTCCTCGGGTACCCCCGGATCGCGAAGCTGGCGAAGTCCAGGTGGTGGACCGAGGGGAACCTGCTGCCCGGGTACCCGCCGGCGGATCGGGTGTGGGAGCTCGCCAAGGCGCTCGCGAAGTCGGGCGCGCCGCGGAGCCTCGGGTTTTCGATCGAGGGCAAGGTCCTCGAGCGCGACGGCGGCAACCGCATCGTCCGCGCGAAGGTGAGGAACGTCGCCATCACCAACGCCCCCGTCAACACGGGGTGCACCTGGCGGATCCTGTCCAAGGCGTTCGCCACGCCCGACAAGGTGGACGCGGCGGCCCGCAAGGCTCTGGCGAAAAGCCAGACGATGGTGCAGAGTCGGGGGGCCAGTTTAGTAGAGCAGGGTGTGAACAACATCGTCATCCAGCGCAACGTGGTCCTCAGCTTCGAGGAGGCGGTCGACCGCGTGCGGAGGATCCACCCGAACATCAGCAAGGGCGCGTGCGAGCGCGTCGTTCGCTTCGCGATGAACCGCTAGGAGGAGACGGAGATGCCCAAGGACAGGAACACATCGTCGCCGCGCCCCTGGCAGAGCTTGCAGAACGAGCTCCTCCACTCGGGCATCGTGTCGGTGACCGGGTCGCTGCTGGTCGACCTCGGCCTCAACCACAACAACTTCGTCCCGAACGTGTCGCTCAATGGCTCGACGGCGGCGAACGCGAACGCGGCCTCCGTCGTCACGTGGGCGTACGGGACCCAGCCCGGCACGTTCACGATCTTCACCTGGAAGGCGACCGCCGCCGGCACCACCACCCTCATCGCGGCGACCGCCGCGGTCAGCGTCTCTTTCACCGCGATCGCCGACAGCCCGGCAGGAATCTAAGCCCAGGAGCAAACGATGGGTCAGAACAACGTCATCCCGAACTTCGCGAACGTGACGCTGGCGAAGGTGAACCGGAACGAGTCGCTCACCATCCCGGACACGATCCAGGTGGCGTCCCCCGCCGGCATCTCGTCCGGCCTCTCGCCGGCCACCCTCTTCGACACCAAGCGCCAGGGCGTCGGAGGGGCGATCTACGCCGTGTACAGCGACGCGGCCGGCCCGACCTCCGACGACTTCCAGCTGAACGTCGAGCCGGGCGACGTGATCGCGGTCAGCAACGCGGCGCCCGCGGTCGTCAGCCGCAACGGCGTCGCGGTGTACTCGATCACGAACACCAACGTCGCCGGCGTCCTCCTCTACTACTCGTGATCCGGGAGACCGAAGATGCCGAAGGACAAGAAGGACCGGATCCCAGAGAGCAAGCTGCTCAAGGCGCTCGCCGACCTGGAGGACGTCGCGAAGGGCGACGCCCTGGCGGAGCAGGACCCCGAGGGCGGGCTGTCGACCGAGGGCGAGCCGCTCTCCGACGCCGCGCCCAAGGGCCGCGGCGAGCAGACCAAGAAGTCGCGCGGCGGCAACCCGTTCGGGAACGCGTCGTCGAGCTCCGCGTCGTCGGACGACGATGACAGCGACTCGGATGACGACGATGATGACGACGGCCCGCCGCCTCCTCCCAATAAGGGCAAGGACAAGAAGAAGGTGAGCAAGGCAGCGAGCTCGGCGAGCAGCGAAGACGATGACGACGACGGCGCCGAGAAGTCGTTCCGCGACATGGCGGAGGCCGACGAGACGATGCGGAATGGCATGCTCGTCAACGACTTCCTCGAGCACATGACCGACCAGCTGAGCCTGGCGCTCCTGCACGTCAAGGACTCGCTGGCCAAGTCGTTCGCCGCGGCGCTCGCCGAGATGGAGGGACGGATCACCGCCCGCATCGACGAGACCGTCGCGAAGAGCTTCGGACCCCAGCAGCAGTTCAACATCCGCCTCGCGAAGGCGGTCGCGGCGATCGGGACCACCGTCCAGGAAGACCTGCTCGGGATGGTCGACATGGTCAAGTCCATCGCCGCGCAGCCGGTGCCGGGCGGGGTCCGCGGCAAGGCCATCCTCTCCAAGGCAGAGGTCAACCAGCCGCCGTGGGGCGGACCGTCGCAGACCAACGCCGACCAGCGCCTGGCCGCCGGGTCCGACGACTACGTCGAGGAGCTCCGCGAGCTCGGGACCCAGGCGATCAACGACTGGCTGTTCAGGAAGTCCGCGGCCAACCAGCTCGACCCCAACGTCCCGATCGCGTTTGAGGCCGACCGCTACGACCCGGCGATGCTGCCGTCCGCGGTGCGCAAGGCCATCGCCAACGATCTCATCAAGTAGGAAGGAGGCGCACCGCCATGATCAGCATGAAGGACTACGAGGGCTACAACGGATTCGGCCAGCTCGCCCAGGTCGAAGTCGACGAGCTGAGCAAGGCGCTCAGCGCCGGGTACCAGAACCCGCCGGTCTCCGGGTCGAACGCGCTGCGCGTCGAGTCGCTGGAGCAGACGCTCCGCATCCTGACGTTCACGCAGGGCCACATCCAGTTCTGGCGCGACATCCCGAAGCTCCCGGCCTTCAGCACGGTCGAGGAGTACAACGTCCAGACGAGCTACGGCTCGGAGGGCGGCATGTTCACCCGCGCCGGCGAGCTGCCGCAGGTGCAGGACGCGAGCTACGAGCGCCGGACCGCGCTCGTGAAGTACGTGACCACGCAGCGCGAGGTCGACCACCCGACGACGCTCGTCCGCCCCGCCCACGGCAACGTCGTGGCGCAGGAGACGCAGAACGGCGGCATCTGGATCCTCGAGCGCGTCGAGCGCGCGCTGTACACCGGCCGGAGCGACGTCATCGCCGAGGCGTGGGACGGCCTCGACCAGCAGATCCGCAGCGACACGAGCGCGGCCGGCGTGGCGATCATCGACCTCCGCGGCGGCATCCTGACCGAGGACAACATCGAGGACGCCACCAACCGCGTCATCGAGAACTACGGCGTGCCGACCGACCTCTACGCCGCGCCCAAGGCGCTGTCGTCGATGGTCAAGCAGTTCTACCCGCGCGAGCGGTTCAACATGCCGGCGCCGGTCGACGGCATCGTCGGCATGTCGGTCAACCGGGTGCGCACGCAGGCCGGCCTCATCAACCTGAAGGGCAACATCTTCCTCAGGTCGGGCAAGAACAACTCGGTGAAGGCGCCGCCAGGCGCCTCCAACGCCGTCCGCGCCCCGGTCAACCCGAGCCTCGCGGCAGCGAACAACGCCGGCCCGGTGGCCGCGTCGCTGTTCGGCACGGGCGACGTCGGCACGTGGCGCTACCGGGTCACGTCGGTCAACCGCTTCGGCGAGTCGGCGGCGAGCACGGCGGCGACCGCGGCGATCAACGCCGCGGGCGACACGATCACCCTGACGATCACGAACAACGCCGACTCGTCGGACGTGACCACCGGGTACAACATCTACCGCTGCCCGACGGTCGGCGGCGCCGCCGGCACCGAGCAGTACCTGACGCAGGTGCCCCGCATCGCCGGCGCGGCGACGACCACGTTCGTCGACCTGAACAGGTTCCTGCCGAACACGTCGCGCGCCTACCTGAAGCAGATGAACCTGCAGGCGATCAGCTTCCGGCAGCTGGCGCCGATGATGAAGATCCCGCTCGCGACGATCGCGCTCAGCATCCGCTGGGCGATGCTCCTGTACGGGATGCCGGTGGTGTACGCGACGCGCAAGTTCGTCATCTTCGACAACGTCGGCGACGAGTAGTCCGCGCGCTCCTCGCGCGGCGGGGACCCCCGCTCATCAAACGCCGCGCCTTCTCCCGATCTGAGGCGCGGCACCCCGCTGCGCGAGGAGCGCGTTCTGTACCCAGGAGGACAGCATGGCGAACAGCGACAGCAGCGAGGCGCCGCCCGCGCCGAAGACGGTGACGGCGAAGCTCCGGTGCCTCGACCACCGAGGGGAGACCGTCAACACCCGGTGGGGCGACGTGGTGTTCGACAGGGACGGCCTGGCCGAGCTGGAGCTCCCCGAGGGCGAGGTGCAGATGCTCCGGGACATCAAGCCGTTCTCGTGGCTCCTCGAAGACCACACCTCCTACCTCAAGTCCGTGGCCGCCAAGAAGCCCGACAAGAAGTCGGACGGCAAGAAGTAGTAAGCTCCGGCCATGGACTCGGCCCCGAAGGGCGCGACGAGCGTCCCCGCCACCGCGACCGGGGTGGTGCGGCAGACGCCGTCGCGCTTCAGCGCGCTGCTGTCGCTCGACGACCTGACCGCGAAGTACCTCAAGGACAACTACCTCATCGGGTTCGACTTCGCGGGCAACGACGGCCAGCAGCTCCCGCCGGAGTTCTACGAGGGCAAGATCGCGGACGCGATCACCAAGCTCGAGGTCGTCGGCGGGTTCGACGTGCTGGAGCGCAACATCGTCGGCGAGAAGCACGACTACCAGGTCGAGGACTACCTGAACTACGCGTACGTGCAGCTGTACAGGCTGCCCTGCCAGAGCGTGTCCCAGGTCCGCGCGGTGTACCCGACCGGGCAGACGATCCAGGTGTTCCCGTCGGAGTGGGTGCGCCTGACCGTCGAGCACAGCCAGTTCCACCTGGTGCCGACGAGCGGGTCCCTCGCCCAGGTGATGCTGGGCGGCGGCAACGGCTACCTGCCGTTCATCTTCGCGGGCCTGTCGTACCTCCCGCAGCTGTGGGAGGTCGACTACGTCTCGGGGTTCAAGCCGACCGCCGTCCCCCGGGAGGTCGTCACCGCGATCTGCAAGCTGGCGTGCATCGAGATCTTCACGATCTTCGCCGACCTCGTCGGCCCGATCGGCGTCGCATCGTCGAGCCTCGGCATCGACGGGATGTCGCAGTCGATCGCCCGCCAGCTGCCCGCGTTCAAGGCGCGCGTCGACGCCTACAGGGTCGACCTCGGACTGCCCGGCCCGGCCCTCGGCGTCGACCCCAGGCCGGGCAGCGCGGGCGAGATCGGGCAGCTCCGGCGCACCTACGTCGGCATAATCGCGACGAGCGGCTAGCGGTCCCCTCGGAACGTGAATTGTGCGGACGCGGGCGACCCTGTATGCTGTCCACAGGCTCTCTCGACTGACCAAAGGGGATCGACATGTGCGCCAACTTCGCCGCCGCCATGACCAGGACCGCATCGACGACGCTCTCGGTGGGCGCGCTCACCGCAGCGGCCTCCAACCCGCGCCGCTACAAGCTCTCCGACTGGGTGTTCGGCGCCGGCGAGGCGGCGCCCGCCGACGGCAACTTCCTGTGGCAGATCCAGCGCTGCACGACGGCGGGGACGGCCGGCTCGTCGGTCACCCCTCAGTCGATCGACCCCGGCGACACCCAGGCCGCGACGACGGTCTGCGGCCAGGCTCACTCGGCCGACCCGACGCTGACCGCGAACGCGATCCTGGCCTCCATCGGCCTCAACCAGCGCGCGAGCTTCCGGTGGGTGCCGGCCCCCGGGAAGGAGCTGGTCATCCCGGCGACCGCGAGCAACGGCCTGGCGTTCCGCACCCCGACCGCCGCGCTGGTCACCTGCACCTCGCAGGCGTGGTTCGAGGAGCAGTAGGCTCCTCGTCGTGCTGAAGCCGCAGGGGTACGCGATCATCGTCGACCCGGACGCGCCTACGCGCGAGTTCGACACGGTCACGTGCTGCCACTGCCAGCGGATCGTGTTCCTGAAGCCCGGAGCGGTGCGCCGAGGCTTCGACGCCGGGGACCCGGCTAACCCGTGCCCCGACGACGATCCAGGCGGTTTCTGTCGCATGTGCATGCAGCCGACCTGCGGGCCGTGCGCCGACAAGGGAGAGTGCGTGCCCTTCGAGAGGAAGCTCCAGCAGATGGAGCGCCGCGACCAGCTGCTCAAGAGCATCGGAGTGTAGCCGAGGCATCCCCGGCGGGGTCCCCCGGGTGAAGCCATGGCCTACGCATTCGTCCAACAGAACGCGAACGACGCCGCCGCCGGCGCGCAGACGATCACCGTCACGCTCACGCCGACCGCGGGCAACCTGCTCGTGTTCTGCATCTCGGCGGACCAGCTCGACACCACGTCGATCGCGCTCTCGGACAACCTCGGCGTTCACAACACGTTCACGCAGATCGCCACCGATCTCGTAACAGGTCCGGGGTCGGACCAGCGCTGCGCCTGGTACTTCGCCGAGAACTGCAAGGGCGGCGCGACGACGTTCACGGCGACGTTCTCGAACGCGGCGACGCGCTTCCGCACGATCTACGTCGCCGAGTACAGCGGCATCGCGACGTCGGGCTCGTTCCTCAACGGCGCACGCCAGGAGCAGGCCACCCCGGGCACGGGCACCGACGCCGTCAGCTCTGGTGTCGCCAACGCGACCAGCCAGCCGGCGCTCGTCTGGGGCTTCTCGATCGACATCTTCACCAACGCGACGCCGACTGCGGGGACCGGGTTTACGTCGCGCGCCGGCGTGTGGAGCACGAACACCTGCCTCGGGCGCCCGGAGGACAAGCGGGTCACGGCGACGGGGAACGTCGCGGCGACGTTCACGACGACGGCGGGGACCGACTCGCACGGGACCGGCGTCGGCATCTTCGCCGAGGCGGCGGTCACGCCGACGGTGTCGAGCTGGGAGCCCGTCTTCCCGGACCGCATGTCGCCGCGCCGCTCGGTCAGCGCGCTCGCCGGGGCCGTCGCCCCGGTCATGGCGATCGCGCTGACGCCGCTCAGCTGGGCTCCGTCCTTCCCCGACCGGGCGCCCGCCCGCCCGACCCCGAACCTCGCCACCGGCGTCGCCGCGGAGCCAGTGTTCGTGCCGGCGGCGGCGCCGCCGGTGACGCCGATGTCGTGGTCGCCGACCTTCCCGGACTTCGCCCCGCGAGCGCGCGGGGCGCAGATCGCGGGCGGGACGGCGAAGCCCGAGGCGACGCTGCCGAACCCGCCGGCCCCGCCGCTCTCGTGGTCTCCGGTCTTCCCGGACTTCGCCCCTCGAGCTCGCCAGCCCGTCAACACGGGCGGGATGGCGGCGCCGGTCGCGCCGGTCCCGGTCCCGTCGCTCACCGCGTGGGCGCCGACCTACGTGGACTTGAATCCCCGCGCGCGCCCGCGGATCGCGGGAGGCGCGGTGGTTCCCGGGCTGCCGATCCCCGACCCTCCGCCGTCCATCTTCCCGCTGTCCGTCTCGTCGAATGGGAGGCACCTCAGGAAGAAGGACGGCACGCCGTTCCTGATCTGCGGCGACTCGACGTGGTCGCTCTCGGTCAATCTGTCCGCCACCGACCAGGCGACGTTCCTCGACGACTGCGTGTCGAGGGGCATCAACTCGGTGATGTCCAACGCCATCGAGCACTGCTTCACCGTCGTGAAGCCGCCCAATGACGTCGGCAGCAACTTGCCGTTCACGCAGCGCCTGGACGCCGCGTCGTACACCGGATCTCCGAACGGCACGACCGGCACCAACGGCACGCAGAACCAGTTCGCGTCCGACAACTACGGGTCGCCGGCGTCGCAGAGCCCCGACCCGACGTTCATCAACAACACCTACTGGAACCGGGTCGACGCGCTCCTCGGCGCATGCCTGTCGCGCAACATCGCCATCTTCGTCTGGCCGATGTACCTCGGGTTCCACGGCGGACAGGAGGGGTGGATCACGGAGATGGAGCGGTGGGACGCCGTCACCGGCGCCGGCGGCTTCACGGGCCAGGCGTTCGCGGACCCCTCCAAGTCGAAGATGTGGAACTACGGCGCCTGGCTGGGCGCCAGGTGGGCGCAGTACCCGAACGTGATCTGGGTCGCCGGCGGCGACTATGGCACCAATGGCCAGACTCTCACCGCGGCGCAGACGGCCGCCGTCAAGTCGTGCATCGACGGCATCAAGTCGCAGCAGCCGAACGCGCTGTGGACCGCGCACTGGGACCGGCCGTGCAAGTCCGACGACAACCTGATCAGCGGCACGACGTGGGCTCTCAACTTCTGCTACACCGACGACAACACGGCCGAGGCCACGCGGGCCGCGTACTCCTCGGCCGCGAAGCCGGCGTACCTGGGCGAGAACAACTACGAGGACGGCTCCTTCGGAGGGACCCTCCCGTTCCGCAAGTACCTCTACTGGGGGTTCCTCGGCGGGATCGCCGGCGGCTTCTATGGCCAGGAGCAATTGTGGCGGTTCGACGACGGGAGCCCGGGGACCCTGTGGTCGACGCTGCTCACGAAGCAGGGTCGGCTCGACGCGGCGAGGCAGTACGCGTTCTGGAACACCAAGCCGTGGCACCGGCTGGTGCCGAACGGGCTCGGCGGGATCGGCACGCTGATCACCGCCGGTGGCGGCACGGCGAGCCCGCAGAGCACCGACTACGTGGGCGCGGCGGCGACCCCGGAGAAGGACCTGCTGCTGGCGTACGTGCCGCCGGCGCACACGGGCTCGGTCACCGTCGACATGACCAAGCTCGGCGCGACCGTCACGGCGCGCTGGTTCGACCCGACCAACGCGACCTTCACCGCGATCGGGACGTTCCCCAACACCGGCACGCACGCGTTCACGACGCCGGGCAACAACAGCGCCGGGGAGGCGGACTGGCTCCTGGTGCTCGACGCGCCGGACGCCCCGATGCCGCTGAGCTGGGCGCCGACGTTCCCCGACCGGGCGCCGCGGCGGAGCATCACGACGGCCGAGGTGGTGTCCGGGATGGTCAAGCCCGTCGCGCCGCCGCCGCCGTCGACGCTGGACAGCTGGTCCCCGACCTTCCCCGACTTCGCCCCTCGAGCTCGCCAGCCCGTCAACACGGGCGGGATGGCGAAGCCAGAGGCGACGCTGCCGAACCCGCTGTTCTGGACCCCGGTCTTCCCGGACTTCGCCCCTCGAGCTCGCCAGCCCGTCAACACGGGCGGCTCTTTCGCGCCCCCGACCGACACCAACGCCGGGCCGCTCACGTGGTCGCCGAGCTTCCCGGACTGCGTCCCGCGCCCGCGCGCGGCGCAGATCGCGGGCGGGGCGGTCGCGCCTCCGTCCGACACCAACGCAGGTCCGCTCACGTGGTCCCCGGTCTTCCCGGACCGCGCTCCAGGTCTGCCTCGGGTGCAGCCCGGAGGAGAGTTCGCTCCACCCGCCGACACCAACGCCGGGCCGCTCACCTGGCTGCCGAGGGTCACAGATCCGGTCGGCCGACCGCGGCCCCAGCCGCCGGGCGGGGAGTTCGCCCCGCTGTTCACCGCAGCCCCTGTCGTCCCGCTCTCGTGGTCGCCGAGCTTCCCCGACCTCGTCCCGAGGGCGCGCGCGGCGCAGATCGCGGGCGGGATGGCGAAGCCCGAGGCGACGCTCCCCAACGCGGTTGCGCCGCCGCTCTCGTGGTCCCCGGTCTTCCCGGACAGGGCGCAGCGGGCGCGGCAGCCGGTCAACGTCGGCGGATCGTTCGCGCCAGAGGCCACGCTGCCGAACCCGCCGGCCCCGCCGCTCTCGTGGTCTCCGGTCTTCCCGGACTTCGCCCCTCGAGCTCGCCAGCCCGTCAACACGGGCGGGATGGCGAAGCCAGAGGCGACGCTGCCAAACCCGCCAGCTCCCGAGCTGAGCTGGCTCCCGATCTTCCCCGCGGGGCGGCTCACCCGACCGAGCTGGACCGCCTGGATGCTTGATGCGAGCATAGTCGCGAGCGTCGAGCCGGACGTTCACCCGATCACGAGGACCTACATGCCAAGACCCGGCATAGGCAGGGCGGGCATTCGCCGCGACTTCCCCCGAGGGGCCGGCGTGTCTCGCACCGGCAGCGTGCGCGTGTCGCTGCCGTCCCCGACCGGGGAGTGGAACCCGCAGCTGGACGACAACGTGGTCGACTTCGACCGCGACGCGTTCACGCGGTTCATCGACGACAAGGGCTACTCGGTGACCTGGGAGAAGGCCGTCCTGTGCCCGAACGTCCCGGGCACCGGGCTGTCGCCCCGCGACCACGCGATCGGCTGCCCGTTCTGCGACGAGCGCGGCTTCGTCTACGTCGACCCGATCTCGACGAAGATGCTCATGCAGGGCGTCCGCCTCAACCAGAGCTTCTTCGCGTACGGCCGGTGGGACGCGGGGAACATGCTCGTGACCGGGGAGCCGGAGTTCACCATCGACTACCACGACCGGCTGACGCTCGACAACGGCGTGGGTCGGTTCACGCAGCGCCTGGTCCGGCAGCGGGGCGCGGTCGCCGACCGGCTCAAGTACGCGCCGCTGTGCTTCCACTTCGTCGGGTGGGTCGGCCGCACGCAGACGCTCGTCCAGTTCACGCAGGACGTCGACTACCGGGTGTCGGCGGACGGGCTGTCGATCGAGTGGTCCGGGGCCTCGCAGCCCGACGCCGGCAGCGTGTACTCGGTGTGCTACGACTACCGGCCGCGCTACGTCGTGATGGACCTCGTGCACCACCACCGCGACTCGACGATCGAGGGGCAGCACTACCAGTTCCCGATGCAGGCGGTGGCAAAGCTGGACTTCCTCATCAGGAACGAGGGCGCAGATGCTCGTCAAATTGAAGACAAAAATCCCTTCGAGTAGCGGGGCCGCGATCGCGGCGAAGGTCACCAGGGCGGTCCGGCGCGCCGTGACCGGGGCCGCCGCGCCGCGGATCGCGGCGCTCGTCGTCGACCGCGCGTCCGCGGCGGCCGACAAGCTCGCCCCGGACTTCGCGCCTCGGTACAAGGCGGCGCTGCGGAAGCCGAGGGCGGTGACCGTGACCGACAAGGAGGTCACGATCGCGATCGACGACCCGGTGGTCGCCGCCGTCGAGCGAGGGTCCGCGGCGTTCGACATGAAGCCGAAGCTGCTCGCCCGAGGGAAGCCGTCCAAGAGCGGCGGGGCGTACGTCGACGTCCAGCTCCGCCACAAGACCAGCGCGGTCCCGCAGGCGATGCGCACGGCGATGCGCAGGGCGGCCCGGAGCCTCGGCGCCGGCGAGATCCGGCTGGCGGCGAAGACCGAGGGCAGGGCGCTCACGCGGCAGCTCAACAGGGGTCCGATCTCGCAGGCGCTCGGCGTCGCCCCGCGGAAGCAGAGCGTCCGCCACAAGCGAGGGATCCACGACGACATCACCCGCAGGTCGACGAGGACCCGCGTCGACCGCTGGTCAGCGCGGTACTCGACGTTCCGCCGGATCTCCACCCGCAGCGCGGCGTCGTCGTGGTGGCACCCGGGGTTCAAGGCGCGCCGGGCGCTCGACGGCGTGCTCCCGGGAGCGAAGAAGGAGATCGCCGGCATCATCCGCGACGCGGTCGCCAAGACAAGGAGCCAGTGACGTGCCGAATCCCCCGCTCGACGAGCCGACCAGCAACTTCACAGCGCCGCAGACGCAGCCCGGCGGCCTGCGCATCCCGGAGTTCGCCATGCGGCAGCTCATCGGGTGGGCCATCGGCCGGGTGAGGGAGAAGGTCAACACCCCGGGCGACATCGTCGAGGAGATCTTCCCGCTCGTCCCGCGCGACGTCCGCGACCAGTTCAAGCAGTGGCTGATCGCCAACCAGAACCTGTACCTCGACGTCAGCTGGCCGAGGGACCCGGTCCACCTCGCGATGATCGTCGTCGAGCCGCAGCGCGAGGACGAGGACACCTCCGGGACCTACCTGAACGACTCGGTCGGCGTCACCGACCGCGGCCTGCTCGGCGACCAGGTGCCCACCGAGGCGCCGGCGTACGGCATCCCGGAGATCCACGTCGCGAACATCTACGTCGCGTCGAACGACGACCGGCTGACGCTGCTGCTGTACACGCTCGTCAAGTTCATCCTGCTGACGAACAAGGCCGAGCTGAGCAAGTTCTACGACGTCCACAACCTGAGCCTGTCCGGCGGCGTCCTCGAGCTCGACGCGGACCGCATGCCGCAGTTCGCCTTCTACCGTGTGCTCCAGGCCAGGTACCTGACCATCTTCGACTACAACGGTCCCGCCAGCGGCCCGGCCTCGGTCAGCCTGGCGCTCAACGTCGCCGAGTTCGTGGGCGGCCAGGAGGTCGTCACCACCGTCGAGCCGCAAGCCGAGTGATCGTGCGGCCCCCGGGTTGTGGTAGTAATTGGGGGTGCTGGGGGCCACCGTTTTGGATGTAGGATAGGAGCCAACGCCATGCCGCGAGACGACAAGGACGAGACGAGCTCCGCCGGCGCGGCGGGGACCCCCGAGACGAAGCGCACCGACCCCGCGCCGCCGCTCGGCCGCACGTTCAAGGGCGAGACCTCGCCGCCGATCACGACGCCGGAAGCGGTCGCCGCCGGGCAGGCCCGCGCCGCCGAGCACGCCGGCAAGGCCGGGGCGGTCGCGCTCGAGGTGTACTTCGTCGCCCGAGGGCACAGCAACCCGATCCTCCAGGCGAGCATGCGCGCCTTCACCGACGTGCGGACCGCGACGCCGGAGGACTTCGACGAGATCTTCGCCCCGCACCACGAGGTCCCGGCGCCGAAGCCGGCCGAGGAGATCAAGCGCTCATGACCACGCAAGTCCTCTTCAACGGGCAGGTCCTCGTCAGGCCCGGCGCCTACACCAAGATCGACGCCAGCCAGTTCCAGTCCACGGTGCTGCAGGGCCTGGGCATCGTCGGGCTGATCGGGGAGGCCGAGCAGGGCCAGCCGCGCACACCCCTCTCGTTCTTCTCGCCCGCCGACGTCAGGCGGACGTACGTGTCCGGCGACCTGGTCGAGGCCGCGGCGATGGTCGCCGACCCGAGCGGGGACCCTCGCATCCCGGCCGGAGCCCAGCAGATCGTCTGCTACAAGGTGAACAACTCGACGAAGTCGACGCTCACCTCCGCGCCGTTCACGTTCAGCTCGCTGCAATGGGGCGTCCGGCAGAACAACATCACCGTCGGGATCGCGATCAGCGCGCCCGGGTTCGTGGTCACCGTGACGAACCTCGACGAGACCGGCAGCATCATCTCCGAGGTCAGCGGGGTCGTCGGCGGCACCGGCAAGTTCACCATCCAGTACACCGGCGCGGGCTCCGCCGCGACGATGACGATCAACGCGACCACGCTCACCACGACCGTCACCGGCGCGGCGGCCGACAACCTCAACCTCGCCTTCGCGGACTACCCGACGCTGGCGCTCCTCATCCAGGCGATCGCCGCGACCGGCAAGTACGCGGTGGCGGCGCTGGTCACCAACACCAACAGCTTCGCCTCGGGGCAGCTCGACGGCGTCACGGCGGTCGACATCAAGACCGCGGTGACCACCGTGTTCGCGAAGAACGCCGACATCGTCAACTACATCAACGCGAACAGCGCGCAGATCAGCGCGACGTACACGGCCGGCGCCACGGCGTTCACCGGGCCGCTCGCCACGTCGCAGCTCACCGGAGGCACGCGCGGGACGAGCGCGAACACCGACTGGTCGAACGGGTTCACCGCGCTGCAGAACATCCGCGTCAACCAGACCATCCCGCTCGCGTCCGCCGACGCGGTGGCCGCCCAGGGCACCTTCACGATCGCGTCGATCGTCTCGGCCCTGGTGGCCTACGGCAAGCTCGCGAGCAGCACCGCCGGCCAGAACGAGGTCCAGGGGTGGGCCGGGGTCAGCCAGACCAAGACGAACTTCATCGCGACGGCGAACACCCAGAACAGCGAGCACCTGGTGCTGTTCGCGGAACGCTCGCAGCGCCCGACCAGCGTGGCCGGCCAGACGTACGTCGGCGGGGCGCTCCTGCAGTACACCGCGGGCCAGGTCATCTTCTTCCCGGAGTGGGCGACCGCGTGCATCGCGGCCGGCATGCGCGCCGGCGCCCCGCTCGGCGAGCCGCTGACCTGGAAGTACGCCAACGTCACCGGGGTCAGCTCGGACAGCTCGTGGTCGGAGACGAGCAACTCCGACGTCGTGTCGATCGAGCTGAACGGCGGCACCGTGCTCAACTCGGTGCGGGGCCGCGGCTTCCGGTTCGACAAGGTCATCACGACGTTCACGAAGGCGAACAACGACGCGTACACCGAGGAGACGATCGTCCAGATCTGGAAGCTCGTCGCCTTCAACCTGCGGCAGGCGCTGCAGGACGCGTTCGTCGGCCGCGGCGGCTCCCTGCAGCGCGTGTCGACCGTGCCCGGCGTCGTCGCGAGCGTCATGCAGCCGCTCAAGGACGCCGGGGCGATCACCGACAGCGTCGTCAACGGGCAGCGCATCAACGCGTGGCGCAAGGTCACCTGGGCGCTCAACGGCGACCAGCTCACCGTCGACGTCACCGTGACGCCGACCCCGGGAATCAACTTCGCGCTCACCACGATCGTCCTCGTCCCTGCCCAGATCTCCGGGGCCGCGGCGTAGGAGAGGAGCTGACAGATGGCCCGCCCCGCACTCCCCAAAGGTCAAGGCACCCGCGTCTTCTCCGGCGCGCGATGCCTCTTCTTGTTCAACGGCGAGACCGTGGGCTTCGCCTCCGGCATCTCCGGGTCGGAGGAGATCCAGTACGAGGCGGTCGAGACGCTCGACCACCTGGAGGTCCGCGAGCACGTCCCGGTCGGGTACCGGGTCACGCTCTCCGCGCAGGTGTTCCGCACGATCAGCCAGGGCGCGAGCGACGACGTCAACGCGCCGGGCTCGCTGAAGCAGCAGCAGATCTTCCCGAAGTTCGACGACATCTTCCGCATCCAGGGCGTCGACGCGATCGTCCAGGACGACCCGCGCATCTCCGGGAAGATCCTCCACCAGTTCCAGACGGTGAAGACGGCGAGCTACAACTTCTCGGCCACCGCGCGCGGGATCGTCGGGCAGAACGTCAACTTCGTCGCGATCCGCGCGCAGGACGAGTCGGAAGTCGCGCCGTAGCCGCGCGGCTGACCACACGAGAACCAAGAGGAGATGAGGATGGAAGAGCCGCAGGAGAAGCCAGCCGAGGAGGCGAAGCCGAAGCCGGAGGAGAAGGAGGTGACGATCGTAGACGCCGACGCCGACGCGGCGACGCTGGAGAGCCTCAAGTTCACGAAGTCCTTCATCGTCACCTGGAAGAACCCGGAGACGGGCGCCGTGAAGGTCGGGACCTTCACCGCGACGCGGCCGGACGTCGGCAAGCTCGGGCAGATCGGCGTGCTCCGCGCGAAGCTGAACGGCGGGGAGAAGGTCGACTACGACACCGACTTCACCCACACGATGATGGCCGACCTCCACTACATCCTCACCGACGTCCCGCCCTGGTGGGTCCCGTCGTCGTTCTTCACCGCTAGCCCACTGCGATACGTGTGGGACCACGTGGTGGCGTGGCTCAACACCTTTCGTCCAAAGCGCCCAAGCTGACGACTACCGCCTGCTGCGCGCCGTCGCGGCGGCTAAGCTTCGCACGGGGTCGCTGCAGCGGTGGTGGTGCAAGAAGTTCAACCGCCCGATGAAGGACCCGCTGCTGGCCGAGTACACGCCGGAGGAGCTGATGATCGAGTACCTGATGGACGCCATCGAGAACGACCCCGCGGAGGAGTTCCCGACGTCCGTCCAGGAGTCCGGGCTCTACGGCCACAAGACCGGCGACGAGCTCTTCGACCAGTGGCAGCGCGACGCGGCCCTCGGCAAGCGGATCGACTTCGGCGAGGCGTTCGACGACCCGGAGGCGCTCAAGGCGTTCGAGGCGGCCAAGGCGGCGTCGAGGGCCAGGCACGAGGCGAAGCGCGGCGTGGCCAGGGTGGCCGCCGAGCCCGAGGACGTCCACGAAGACTACACGAAGGGGACCTAGCTCGTGGAGCGCGGCGAGGACGTCAAGATCACCCTCGGGATCGACGTCGAGGCGCTGCAGCGCAGCGCCACGGAGGCGACCAGGGCGCTCACGTCCGCCTTCTCGCAGGGCATCGGCGCGAGCCTGCTCGGCAGCGGGCTGCCGCCGAACCAGGCCCCGCCGCCGCTGCCGCCGGCGGGCCAGGGCAACCAGAACAACATCGCCGGGATCATCGCCGCGGTCCAGCAGGTCAACCGCACGCTCATCGTCGGGTTCAACGCGCTCGCCGGCGGCGTGTACCTCGGAGGCGGTGGCGGCGGAGGCGGCGGCGCCGGAGGAGGTCCCGGCGGCGGAGGCGGCGGCGCCGGCGGGCTGGCCCCGCCCACGCCGGGGACCGGGGTCGCGGGCGGCGGCTTCGGGATCGCGGGTCAGATCCTGTCGCGCGCCGGGGACCTCGCCGCCGCGCTCATGCCGTCGTCCATGAAGATGTTCATGGGCGGGTTCTACGGGACCGACGTGATGGGGTTCGCGCACAACCTCGTCAGCCAGATCCCGATCGCGGGCAAGCTGCTCGGAGCCGTCACCTCGCCGTTCCACCAGGTGATGAAGCAGAACGACGAGTTCAAGAACATGCAGTACGAGTTGTTCCGCGACCAGGGTGAGGACGCGATGAACGCGTTCACTCACATGTGGGTCGGCGACGCGTACCGCGACCAGTTCGTCAACCGCTACGGGTTCAGCCGAGGGGAGACGCAGCAGCTCGTCGGCGCCGCCGGCAGGCGCGGCTTCCGCCAGGGCGACGGCCTCGAGACCGTGCTCAACATGCAGGGCACGCTCGGCCTCGGCCAGGAGGCGGCCGAGGCGATGGGCGGGCTCCGGCGCGCCGGCATCAAGCCGGGCCAGGAGACCGAGGCCCTGGCGACCGCGATCGGCGTCGCGGTCTCGACCGGGCTGGAGCGCGGCCGGTGGGGCGAGATGCTGACGATGTGGCAGCGGGCGGCGGCGTCGTCGATCGACACCGACGTCGCGTGGAAGGAGGTCGCCGCGCAGCAGAACTTCATCGGCGGCCTCGGCGGGAGGTACCGCGGAGACACGGCCGCCGCCCAGTCGATGGACCAGGCCCTCAAGGGGATGGCCAGCAACGCGCAGTCGCCGCTCGCGCTCCGCGGCGCGATGCGGCTGACGGGCGGTGACTACTTCGGCGCCACCGCCCGCATGGCGCGCGCGGGCGAGCAGCCCGACCTCGAGCTGCAGGAGAGCGTGATCGACCAGATGATGGGCACCGCCGGCGTGCAGGCGTGGCTCGCGATGCCGGACGGCCCGGACGCCGACCGGGCGCTCGACCGCCTCGCCGGCGTCGCCTCGACGTTCGGGACCGGGCTGTCCCAGCTCAAGATCGCCACGCTGCTCAAGGCGAGGAAGGGCGCCGTGGGGCCGCTGTTCAAGGGTCCGAGCACGGAGGCGACCGCGGTCGGGGCGATGGTGAGCGGCGCCGGCGCGACCCTGCCGGACACCGCCCTCGGACCCCGCCGCAGCCAGGCCGAGGCCCAGCGGCCGTCCGGCATCTCCTCGATCCAGGAGGAGCGCCCGCTCATGCCCGGCGGCGTCCAGGGAGCCCTCAGGCGCACGCAGGACGACCGCTTCCGGCGGATGCAGGCCGGCGACCCGGACGCGATGCCGACCATGAGCGAGCTCCGCTCGGGCCAGTTCACGTTCGACCTGGGGCCTCCGCCGGCCCCGGGGTCGCCGGGCGCGCAGCCGCTCCCCGGGGCCGGCGCCCCGCGCCAGACCGCGCCGGGCGCGCAGGGAGCGGCCCAGGCGTCGCCCGCGACCTCGTACCAGCAGTTCGTGATGCAGGGGTTCGGCAACCAGATGCCCGGCCGCGCGCCGCACCCCGGCGTCGACCTCGCGTTCCCGCCGGGCACCGCGGTCACCTGCCCGGTCGACGGCGTCGTCGAGCACATCAACCGCAACGGCACCGGGCTCGAGGTCGGGGCGGCCATCCACATCCGCGCCGACGGCGACGGCACGCTGTGGAAGCTCTACCACATCGACCCGGCGACCTTCCCGGCGAGCCTCCGCGTCGGGCAGCGGGTCACGCAGGGCATGGCGCTCGGGCGCACGTACAGCGTGAGGAACTGGCAGTCGACGGGCGGCCGGCCGCCCGTCCGCACCCACCTCCACGTCGGCCAGATCGGCGCGGGCGGGGCCGGCCTCGACCCGATGCGGCCGGGCGGCATCGCCCCGGGGTCACTGACCGGCGGGTCGATGCCGGCGACGACGGACGCGCCCGGCGCCGCCGCGGGCGGCGCCGGAGGCAACGTGCACGTGACGGCGGACGTCCACGTGCACGTCCACAACGACCAGATGGGGCGCCCGGTGGTCCGGGTGCGCGGGGCCTCCCCGGCGGTCACGAGCTCGCCGGGGCAGCTCGTCGGGGGCTCCCGGTGAGCAGGAAGATCGTCGCCTCCGCCGGCGGCGTGTACGACGTCAACAACACGTGCGACGTGCTGCACGTGGCGCGCTCGGCGCAGTTCAACAGCGCGAACGTCCTCAAGCAGATCGTCGCCGCCCAGCGCCTGCTCGCGTCCGGCACGACGCTGCCGGCGAGCGCCAACCAGGCGTTCGGCGCCCAGACCGGGGCGGCCTGGCTCGGCGAGGACTCGAGCGACGTCATGGCATGCACGTGGGCGAAGGACATCGACGGCGTCGGCACGCTGTCCCTCCACCTCAAGCCGCGCACGAGCTACCTGGAGACGATCCTCCCGGGCGACCTCCTGTTCGTCTTCATGAACGACGCCGGCGACTACGACCCCGGCAACAGGTTCGCCGGGACGCTCGTGGCGGTGGTGGTCGTCGATCGCGTCGGGGAGGCGACCACCGTCCAGCAGATGGCCACCGTCGACGCGGTCGGCGTGTCGGCGCGCGACATGACCGCGGTGCTGTCGGAGTCGTCGACGGTGTTCGACCAGGCGTTCGCCCAGATCGAGAACGCGGCGTACACCGGGGAGTTCATCGCGCGGTTGTTCGGGGAGAAGAAGCAGCTCGCGCTGAGCCCGCTCGAGAACGTGCTCATCCTCCTCCTGCTGCTGTACGACGCCGGGTCCACCGGCAGCGCGCTCGCATCGCTCCAGTGGAAGCTGGCGACCTCGGACGCGGGCGGCGTCCCGACCCAGCTGATCTCACTGATCGACGTCGTGACCTACGTCCAGAACCCACTCCCGTTCTACGCGATCGCCGAGCCTCCGGGCATCGTCCAGGCCGGCAACGTGTGGTCGCTCCTCGAGAGCTACGCCAACCCGCTCCTGAACGAGTTCTTCATCGACGTCCGCGACGTCAGCCCGCAGGAGAGGCAGTTCCGGTCGCTCACCGCCGCGTCGGCCAGGGCCAAGTTCTACGCCGGGAACGCGACCGACGTCGCCAACCAGGACACCACCGTCAAGGCGGTCCTCAGCAGCGACGCGTTCCGGCCGACCTCCACGCAGACCTCGGGCGGCGCCACCGTGCCGAGCTCGTCGGACGGGACCTCAGTGGTGGCGCTGGTGATGCGGCAGCGCCCGTACGACGCCGACGCGTTCAACGCGCTGCCGTTCACCGAGGTCGACGCCACCGAGGTGGAGACGTTCGAGCCGGCCCGGTCGTCCCACGACGTCTTCAACTGGTTCCGCGTGAGGTTCCCCGGCCTCGACGTCAAGGTGCAGGAGCTGGTCGCCGGCATCCGCACCGTGCCGCAGTCGATCGCGAAGTTCGGCTTCCGCCGCATGGAGGCCGAGACGCGGTACATGTTCTCGTCGAGCGACGCGTCGGTGACGTTCAGCCAGGGCAGCACGAAGACCGACTTCGGCGACGTGTTCAGGCAGTACGTCGACCTGCTGTCGACCTGGTACTGCCAGAACGAGTTCTGGTACGCGGGGCCGATGACGCTGCGGCTCAGGCCGCAGATCCGCGTCGGGACGCGCCTCCGGCTGTCGCGCCGGGGCCGGCTCTACGACTTCTACGTGCAGGGCGTCCAGCACAGCTTCTCCAAGGACCCCGGCGTCAGCCGCAGCGCGCTCGTCCTCACGCGCGGGCGCATCGTCAGCAGCGCGACGGTCCCGCTGGTCCCGGTGGCCGACTTCCAGCACGACGGGTTCGGCGTCAGCGAGGGGTCGCAGTGACGGAGTACAGCCACGACGGCCAGCCGATCCAGGCCGGCCTGAGCCGGACCGACTACTCGCTGACCGGGCAGCGCGCGCACTTCTCGATCATGGACATCCGGGAGATGGTGGTCGTCGCGCGCTACTACACCGACGACCAGCGCAACCGCTCGAAGCGCTACGTCGAGTACACGTGCCGGGACCTGCACACGGGCGAGCCGTTCCCCGGGTGCCGGCAGCTGTCGCAGATGAGCGGCGTCGACGACGGCGACGACAACACGCTGCGCCCGTCGACGTCGTTCCTGGAGGGCTCGACCAGCACCACCGGGGCGCTCGTCACCGAGCACACGCCGGCGAAGGACGTCGACGGCGACCAGGTGTACGTCGGGTTCATCTCCGGGTCGCGGTCGAGGCCGGTGATCATCGGCGTGTTCAGGCACTCCGGGTCGCAGTACGGGGCGACCGCCGAGCAGGGCGAGCGCCGGCTGACGCAGCACAAGGGGACGACGGTCGAGATCAGCTCGACCGGGGCGTACACCCTGAGGCACAAGACCGGCGCGACGGTGACCATCGACGACGACGGCAACGTCGTCCAGCACCCGGCCCCGGGCAAGAAGCTGTTCCACGGCGACGCGGGCGCGACCGAGAACCACGTGCTCGGGCAGAAGTTCAAGCAGTTCGCGTCCGACCTCATCGACGCGCTGCTCGCGGCGACCTACCCGACCGGCGTCGGGCCGACCGGGCCGATGCTGGCGCCGCAGCAGACGGTGCTGCAGAACCTCAAGGCCAACCTCGACGACCTCCTGAGCGACATGGCCTTCACCCAGAAGGACCAGAGCTGATGCCGATGTCGGCCGCGGCGCTGGCGACCGAGCTGCTCAACCTCGTGCCCGCCGCCACGGAGGCCGCGGCGATCATCACGCTGGTCGACGCGTACGGCGCGTTCGCCTCGGACGCGCAGGCCGGGTCCGCGGCGATCACCGCGGCCGGGGTCGCGCTCGGCAAGGCCGCCATGCAGGCCGCGCTCGTCGGGGTCAGCGCGCCCGGCGCGGGCAGCGCGGTGCTGACGGCGGCCGTCCAGGCGTTCTGGGCCGCCGTGGCCGGCGGCCTGGCGGCGTCCTTCGCGGGCGCCATCGCGGTCGTCCCGCCGCCCCACGCCGGGCTCCAGGTCCTGCTGGACGCGACGTTCATCTCTAACACCGCGGCGGCGGCCGACTTGGCGGACGCCACTCAAGCAGTCGCCACTGACCTCTACAACCAGGTTATCATCGGGGGGACCGTGACCCAACCGGGTCCGGTAGTCTCCCCGATCCTCTGAAGCAGATGCCGGCACCACCGTTCATACCGTCACAGCAGCCCGACGCGGCGATCGGCAGGCGCTACTCCAAGGCGTTCAAGTACGTGTTCGCGATGCTGAAGGTCGGGGAGGACCTCGCGTCGATCGACCCGAGCGACAGCCCGACCAGCGCGACCGGGGTGGCGGACGACGGGAGGTTCGTCGTGCTGTCCCTGCCCCGGGAGCTTCAGGTCCGCGGGCCGTACGCGACCGCCGTCACCGTGATGCAGGACGGAGGCAAGGTGGTCGAGTCGGTCGGCCAGGTGATCAGGCCGGTCCAGCTCTCGGGGACCACGGGGTTCCTGCCGCCGAGCACCGCGGTCCCGCCGCGCCCGACGTTCGGCCGCCTCGTCCCCAACGTGACCGACGTCGACGGCCAGCTCGGCGCGGTGAGCGGGTACCTCGCGTTCCAGAAGCTGCGCTACCTGTTCAACCTGTACGGCGAGGAGCGCCGGCGCGGCAACCTCGACGTGAAGCTGCACTTCTTCGACTACAAGAACGACGACTTCTGGAGGATCGAGCCGAGGTCGTTCGACATGACGCGGACGAGCCGCCGCCCGATGTCGTACGACTACAACATCAGCTTCGACTGCCTCGAGCGCGCGGACGCGCTGGTCGGGCGGGACGTCGAGACCGGACCGATCGCCGGCGTCCCGGCGCTGCTCGCCAGCGGCGCCCGGGTCAACACGAGCAACGTCGGCGGGGTGCTCGCCAAGATCGCCGGCGCGCTGAGCGCGGCGTCGAAGTCGTCGATCATCTCGGCGGTGTCGCGGTTCGCCGACATGGTGACGAGCGGGCTCGACTTCCTCCGGCACTGCGACGCCGTCGTCCAGCGCGCGTTCCAGTCGACGCTCAACAAGCTCGACGCCGTCGTCGGGTTCTTCGCCAACATCCACGACACGTTCTTCACGTCGCTGGAGGTGGTGCCGACGCTCATGGCCCAGCTCAGCAACTCGCTCGCCGGGCTGTTCACCACGATCCACAAGTTCGCGCCGGACAACATCGCGCAGGAGCTCAACGCGTGGGCGCTCGAGGTGACGACCCTGTCGGACCACATGTCAGTGCAGGTCGGCTTCCTCGTCGCGTCGCAGGCGCAGCGCGACGTGCGCGACACCGACCAGCGGTTCTCGCAGGGGCGGATGAAGCAGGGCGCGATCACCGACCTCATGCAGGAGCCCGACGGCGGCGCCGGCGCGCCCGACGCCAACCCGTTCATCGGGACGTCAGGCATGTCGCTCGTCACCGACGTCGACGTGCTGGCCAACACGACGAGGCACGTCGCGATCGTCATCCACAACGGCGAGGACGTCTTCTCGCTGGCCCGCCGCGTGTTCGGCCGGGCGGAGCGGTTCTCGGACATCGTGCTGCTGAACCGGCTTGAGTTCCCGTTCATCGTCGCCGACTCCGGCACGAAGCCGCCGAACACCCTCGCCTGGGGCGAGTACGTCCTCGTGCCGGCGCCGAGCAACGCGTCGTCCGTGGCGGTGGCCGACGCGGCCGACACGTCGGCGATCCCGACCGCCGGCGGCGTCGTCGACACCGCCGGGCTGCCCAGCCAGATCATCGACAGCACGCAGAGCTGGCTGGAGGACCAGTGGGTCGGGTACTCAGTCACCGCGGTGACGGGCGGGCTCAGGCAGACGCTCGTCTGCAATGCGAACACGGAGTCCCAGCTCACGCTCAGCGGCAGCTGGACCATCACGATCACGCCCGGGGTCACGACGTACGCGATCGCGTACGCCCAGTTCGATCCTCGTCGCCCGGTGACCGCGGAGACCAGGGCATACGGCGTCGACATGCTGGCCGTCTTCGGGACCGACGGCCGGTGCGACGCCGCGCTCGGCGCGACCGGCGACCTGGCGGTAGCGCGGGGCCTCGACAACTTCTTCCAGGCGATGCAGCTCCGCGCGCGGTGCCCGCTCGGCGAGCACCCGTTCCACAAGTCGTACGGGATGGCGGCCCCGATCGGGCGCCCGTTCACCGACGACGTCGGCGTCCTCTACTCGTTCGCCGTCCGCCGGTCCCTGCTGTCCGACCCGCGCGTCGGCAAGGTCCGCAACGTCCAGCTCAACCTCAACGGGGACACGGTGCTCGCCAGCCTCGAAGTGCAGCCGATCAACGCGAGGAGCACGCGGCCGATCACCATCCAGGTGGGGTCGTAGATGCCGACCCCGCTCCGGTTCCTGACGTACCCCGAGGTGCTGGCGAACATGTTCGCGCACGCCCAGGCGCCGCCGTCGAGCGGTGGCCTGGGGCCGAACGCTGACCTGAACCCGGGGTCGATGCTCCGCACCACGCTGGAGTGCGCCGCGCTCTCGGACGCCGACCAGTACGTGCAGATGTCGAGGATCCCGAACCTGTTCTCGCTCGACAAGTGCCGCGGCGACGACCTCGACCAGCGCGCCGTCGAGATCGGGTCGGACCTCCTGATCGACCTGAAGCGCCGGCCGGCGAACACGAGCGTCGCCGACGTCGTGGTCGGCAACGGGACGTTCCTCAAGACCACGACGATCGCGACCGACGTCATCTACGGGAGCGCGACGTTCGTCGTGGTCGACGGGTCGACGTTCCCGACGAGCGGAGCGGTCACCATCAACGCTGGGTCCGCCAACGAGGAGGACCTGATCTACACGCGGTCCGGCAACACGCTCACCGTGGTGCTGTCCGGGACGTCGTCGACCACGCTGCAGCGCAGCCACGCGAGCGGCGAGCCCGTGGTGAGCGTGTCGATCCGGTCGACCCTCGCGTCCGGGGTGATCATCGGCGCGACCACCGCCACCCTGCTCGCCGGCACCGGGGCGGCGTGGGCCGCCTCGGGCACGGTGATCTTCGACCGCAACACCACGACGCAGGAGAAGAAGACCTTCACCCGAGCCGGCGACGTGCTGACGCTGGGCTCGGCCACGACGTTCGCTCACTCCCTCGGGGCGGTGGTCATCCAGGGCACCGACGGGACCGACCACGCGATCCCGGTCGGCGGGCAGCCGTTCGTCCCGCCGACGCTGTCGTCGCCGCAGATCAACTTCACCGTGCAGCAGCCGGGCGGCACGCTGTTCGACGGCGACTTCGTGTCCGGCCTCATCCCGGTGCAGTCGGTGCTCGTCGGCGCGCAGACGCGGGTCGGCGCCAGCCAGATCACGCAGTGGACGACCCCGCCGTTCGCCGGCGCCACCGTCACCAACCCGACGTCGGCGACGCGCGGCGCGAACCGCGAGGAGGACGACGACTACCGCCAGCGGATCAAGGACACCGTCCAGAGCTTCTCGGGCGGCGGGACCCCGCTCTCGATCGCGACGAACGTGAAGGGGCTGATCGACCCGGAGACCGGGGCCGAGGTCGCCTTCGTCCAGCTGGTTGAGCCGGTCCTCCCGGGGCGGAGCCTCCTGTACATCACGGACGACACCCCGGGGTTCTCGCTGCGCCAGCAGCCGTTCCTCGGCCGCGACGTCGTCATCTCCGACGCGACCGTGGGCGACGCCCGGGGCAAGCTCGGGACGTACGGCCCGCCGTACAACTACTCCACGACGGCTCCGGTGGCGCCGCGGCTGTTCTCCAGCGCCGGGACCGCGCGCGGGACGTCGACCTCGGTCGGCACCAACTTCCTGGAGGACACGACCCAGAGCATGACGACGAACGCGTTCGCCGGCATGTTCGTCAAGACCATCGACAACGTGTTCCGGCAGGTCGCGTCGAACACGGCGGTCCGGTTCATCTTCACGGCCGGCGACACGCCGACCGCCGGCGCGTTCTCGGTCTACAACCTCAATGGGACCCCGCTCACGCCGGGCACGGACTTCAACTTCAACCCGTCCACCGGGGACCTCGAGCTCGCCGTCGCGCTCGCGGCGCACGACGGGCTCGTCGCGGCGTCGGACGGGGCCTCGCCGTCGTTCGGGGCGTACCTGTACTCGAGCGGCCTCGCCGCGCACGTGCAGCGCAAGGTCAACGGCGACCCGGCCGACTTCAACACCTTCCCGGGGATCCGCGTCGGCGGCTCGCAGGTGCTCGTCGCGGTGCCGACCACGATCTCGCAGGCGTTCGTGCTCTCGGTCGTGCCCGCCCGCGGGTTCACCCTCCCGCAGCTCGTCGTCCCGATCCAGGTCGCGGTGCAGACGATGATCAACGCCAGCGGCATGGGGGCGAAGATCGAGGTCTCCGACCTGATCGTCACGGTCAAGAAGGTCCCGGGCGTCGACGACATCTTCCCGGTGACGCCGTCGTCGAACATCTCGGTGCCCGCCGGGTCCCTCATGCGGGTCGTGCCCGCCGACATCTCGGTGGTGTGAACCATGGCAAACGTCGTCGTCACCTTCGTCACGTCGTTCCCCCTGGCCAGCTCGACCACGCCGGTCGTGTTCACGGTCGCCGGCGCCTCCGGCGTCGGGCTCCGGCGGATGTGGGCGAGCGTGGTCTTCCCGGGGATCGTCGGGGACGACCTGATCCACAACGGCGACCGCTTCGGGGCGTTCTACACGAACGGGATCAACACGCGCACCGCGATCACGAACGGCTTCCAGGTCACGGTCCTCCGCGACGGCGGGTGGCCGGTCGGGGCGATCCCGCTGGCCGCGTCGTTCACCATCAACGCGGTCGACACGCTGGGGAACGGCACGTGACAGGCACCCTCGTCACCAACTACCCGGCCAGCGTCGCCGAGGCGCACGCCGCGCTCGGGTTCGGCGTGTTCGACCACGGCTGGCTGTGTGATGACCCCAGTGGCAACATGGCGCCGGCGTTCGGCGGGCTCACGCTCGTCGCCAGCGGCGCCGGCATCATCTATGGCGACCCCGGGCCGATCAACAACGGGGTCGACGACAAGACCATCGGGTTCGGCGCCCCGCGCACCGGGAAGTTCGACGGGGGCCAGGCGTTCGACGTGGGCGCCGGCGACGATCTGCTGGTGGCCTGGGTCGGGATGTGGCGGTCGCTGCCGAGCGCCTTCGGATCCATCTGCGGCAAGGTGGCGGCCACGTTCACCAACGGCTGGGCCGTCGCCGGCCGGGACGGCACCGCCATCGGGCTGGGGCTCGGTCCCGGGGACTCGCTCGGCGTTTCGCTCCTCGCCTTCGGCGCGGCGGCGTACCACGTCGGCAGCTGGCACGTCGGGATCGCGGCGATCGACCGCAGCGTCGGCCGGGCATGCATCGGGACGCGGTCGGTGACGACCGGGACGGCGATGACAAACACTAGCGGCAGCGTCGACGCGCAGTCGGTTTCGACCGCCGCCTCCTTCTCGGTTGGGTCGAGCGCTTGGGTCCCGGCCAACGACAACTTCCGCCTGGCCGCCCTGTTCATCGGGAAGTCGGCCGGCGCGGCCACAGGGTTGCCCGCGAACGTCGCGACGGCGCTCCAGAACTTCCACACGTACGTCACGAGGTCGGACAACTACAAGGCGAAGGTGATGCGGCGCCAGCTGCCGCCGCCCTACAAGCAGGACTTCGGCGCGACGATCCCGGCCATCCTCACCGTGATCGGCCAGAGCGACAACCTGATCGGCGGCCTGTTCGGGTCGGCCGACTTCCTCCCGGACGAGGGGTGACGCCGTGGGCTCGCCCGACGCGCCCGCGAGCATGATCCAGCAGGTCCGCAGGTCCCTGCTGGTGGCCAGCGCCGCCGGGATCTACCTCGACGCGGTCGGCAACAACCGCGGCGTGCCGCGCCCGGACAACACGAGCGACGAGGAGCTGTACCGGAGCGTGATCAAGGCGCTCGCGTGGCTGCCGAAGTCGATCCTCCTGTCGTACTACGCGCTGCTCTCCGCGGTGTTCGGGTCGCAGGCGCAGGCCAAGCTGCAGGTCGGCCGCTCGTGGAAGCTGTACGAGGTCAACGCCAACGAGGTCATCCTCGAGCTGCCGTCCGAGCTGATCTTCAGCGCCCCGGAGGTGTCGTCGTACATGCACGGCGTGAGCGGGTACGCGAGCGTGCTGCCGCCGGGGCCGTCCAACACGTTCACGACGACTGGGGACGTCAGGGTCGGCTCGGCGACGACCCTGGTCGGCGCGGCCATCCAGGTGTTCTTCTCCGGCGCGTGGAACGATTACACGGTCTCGTCGGTGTCGTACAGCTCCACCACCAACCTGTCCACCGTCATCGTGAGCGCCGCGACCATCCCGGCGGGCGGCGGGCCGTTCTCGATCGTGATCCCCGGCGACGGCACCTCGAGCTCGCCGGGCGACTACCTGGCGGCGAGCGAGTTCATCAGCTCGTTCACCACTGGGGCCGGCCCGACCGATACGATCTCCGTGCTCGGGGATGCGACGACGACGCTCGCCGTCGGGCACGTGGTGTCGCTGACGGTCGGCGCCACGGCGACGAGCTACAGCATCAACAGCCTGTCGTACTCGAGCGCCACCAACCGGACCACCATCGTGGTGAGCGCGTCCACCGTGCCCGGCAACAGCGCCGGCTTGATCTTCAAGGCCATCGAGTCGGCCGACGTCGGGACGACGACCCCGCCGCACGACCTCAGGGTGTACCTCGCCGGCCAGGGCTTGCTCGACGTCGCCGTGTACTACATAAACCTCTTGGTGAGGACGTCCGGCGTCGTGCTGCGCGTCGAGATCGTGTAAGGAGCACACAAATGGCCGGCTCAATCGTCAACCCCAAGCGCCCCAGGTACCAGGCCAACGAGCGGTTCGACACCGTCGACGCCGACGCGCAGAGCCGCGCCCCGCGCGAGCAGAGCAAGGCCGTCATGCGCGCCTTCGGCAGCGCGCCGCGCGCCACCGCCGGCAACCCGTCGGTGGTCGGCATGATCGTCACCGGGTTCGAGCTGACGCTGAACCCGATCAACGGGACCGACGGCAAGGTCCGCGTCAGCTCGAACGTCGGCGTGGCGATCGACGCCGACGGCGGCGTCATCATCAAGCCGCAGGGGACGACCGTAGACATCACGATCCCGACCGGGACGTTCCAGCTCTACGCGTACTACAACGAGGACCCCACCGACAACGCGAAGCGCCGGTTCCTGTCCGTCACCTCGCCGTTCGTCGAGAGCACCATCTCCATCAACACGAGCTTCCAGGGGACGTGCTCGTTCACCGCGGTCAGCGGCAACGCGGCCAGCGTGGTGCCGGAGGCCGTCGTCAACGGCGTCACCACCCCGTTCTGCTGCATCGGGATCGTGACCAACGGCGGCACCGGCGCCATCACGTGCACCGGGTACGACGCGGTCAACGCGCCGAACGGGACGGACATCGCCGGCCGGCTGTCGGTGCCCGAGCTGACCTCGTCGCCGCCGCTCTCGCCGTTCGTCAACGGGTCGATCCGGTCGGTCACCGAGATGCTGAAGCAGCTGGCCTACCACGTCGGCCAGCTCGGCTGGAAGGGCAGCAACCAGACGCCGCCGACGTTCGCGAACAACCGGATGGCCTACGTCCAGCCGGTGGCCGGCATCGACCCGACGAACCGGAACCTGCCCGGCGTCTTCACCATCGGCAACGGCAGCACCACGTTCGGCGACTTCGACACCACGTCGTTCGGGAACGCCAAGCTGCTGCTGGACGCCGTGTACGCTGCGCTCCCGTCGAACGGGGGCACGATCTACATCAAGCGCGACGTCGCGCTCAGCGGGTTCGGCGGCGTCACGTCCCCGATCCCAGCGGGCAAGCACGTGACCTTCGTCGGGGTGGGCAACCCGGTCGCCGGGGCCGGCGTCCAGATCACGCTGGCCTCCGGCGAGTCGTTCACCGCAGGCGCCAACTCGAACGTCACGTTCCAGGGCCTCTCCATCAGCTGGGTCGGCAACGTGTTCATCGCGGACACGTCGGCGAGCAACACCAGCTCGGTGACCTTCATGGACTGCGCGTTCGTCAAGCCGAGCGGGACGGACTCCGGCGCGGCGATCAGCGCGTCGGGCGGCTCCGTCGTCAACGACGTCACGCTGGTCCGCTGCAAGGCGAGCATCACGCTGACCGCCGGGTCGGCCAACGGCATGCTGGTCCGGCTCGCGCAGGTCGCCCGGCGCGTCTCGATCCGGGACGTGTCCGTCACGATGGGCAACAAGGAGTGCTCGGTCTTCAGCTTCACCGACATGCGCAACGACGTCGTGATCCAGAACGTGTCGGTCGAGGACCCCGGCGCGACGACCTCGACGGCGACCGCCGGCGTCGGGGTCATCGTGGCCAACTCGACGTCGAACACCGACGCCGAGGGCGCCAACCGTCATTTCAAGAACATCACGTCCCGCTGCGCCGGGGTGCCGCTGCTGTTCCTCGGTTCGGCGGGCTACGTCACGCTGGAGAGCAGCACGTACGCGCCGCCGGGCAACACGCCCGCGGTCGTGGCGACCGCGCACAGTGGCGCCGGGCCGGTGGTGATCTCCGGCGGCCGGATGACATCGTTCTCGATCGTCACGGCCGCGGGCGCGGGACCCAGCGTCACGCTCATCGTCAAGGACGTCGCCTTCACGCAGGCGGGCAGCGCGTTCGGCTCGACCGCCTGGGCCTCCTTCGGCACGACCGTCGCCATCCAGCGCTGCGTCTTCACGCCGGCCGGGGTCGGGTCGCCGGTGACCGTCAGCTTCTCCGGGATCGGCGAGGTCCTGGTCGAGGACTGCAAGTTCGACGGGGTCAACCACACGACCACGTCCGGCTTCGCCTGCGTGGACTGCGTCGGCGCCGGCGGCGGGAGCGACACGATCCGGCGGGTGTTCATCCGGCGGAACCTGATCACCAACTTCCAGAACATCGTCTTCGCCGGCTCCGCCTCCAGCGTCCACAGGATGTTCGCGGTCAAGGCGACGTTCATCAACCGGGTGATGTGCACCGACAACCTCGCGTTCAACATCATGCGCAGCTCGACCGGGGTGTCCCGGTTCGGCGCCTTCCTCCTTGAGCTGAAGTCGCCGGCCGGCGGGTCGTCCGCGATGCTGGGCGACGAGTTCGTGGTGTCGAACAACGTGGTCGGCGGGAACACCACCACGTTCGACGACGACTGCGTCGGCCTGCTCTCGGTGCCGGAGTATTCGAGGATCAACCACGTCGCGGTCAAGAACAACATCGTCCGCCAGGGGTGGATGTCAGACGTGGCGACCATCAACCTGCTGACGCCGAACACCATCGAGTTCGTGTCGACGTTCCCGACGGCGACCACCATCAACCAGCTGCAAGTCGAGGGCAACCAGATGTACATGGAGGGGCAGAACGCCGGCGGCGGCACCATGCCCAACATGGACACCGAGTTCCTCCACATCACCGGGACCGCGCAGGTCGACTTCGCGGGCGCGTGGAGCATCCAGGACAACCAGCTCATCTACGGCGTCACCGCGTCCGGCAATATGAGCTTCAACGGCACGACGGCGCTCGGCATGCGGCTCAACAACAACGGCGGCGTGTCGCCAGTAGGGCTCGTCATCAAGCACAACGTGGTCGCGCTGAAGGGGACCACGGTGGGCGCCACCGCGTTCAAGATCCAGACGGGCGGCGGCGCAGTGACCATCCCGTCCCTGCCGGCGGTGAACTCGGCGTTCGCCGACAACATCGGCATCGTCCGCGGCTAGAAGAGGAAGGAGCGCACATGCACGCAGTTCGAGGAACACCCATCAACATCAATGGTCGGACCGGGGGAACCCCCGGACCAGCGACGACCGCGGGCGTCCGGGTGCCGATGCCCGTCCCGCCGGGGCGCCAGAAGCTGACCCCGTCCGGCGGGCAGCCCGCGGCGCCGTCCACGACGTTCGCCCGCTACCTCCGCGTCAGCTGCGTCGACGCCACCAACGACCTCAAGGTGAGCTTCCTGGACGGCAGCACGGTCACGATCATCCACGGGACCAGCCAGGAGTTCGGCGGCGAGATCCCCTGGATCGTGGTGCAGGCGACCGCCGCGACGGTCCAGTGGGAGGCCCACGCGGTCGTCGCGGCGTGATCGTTCCACCGACGGTGTCGGGGGCTGTAGTCCGCCAGCCGGACCTCCCGCTGCAGAACGCTGCACCGGGGAACTTCGACGACGCTGGCGGAAATCTCGACGACGTAGTACCGAATACCTCGGGGGCATGTGCGCGGGTTGACCGGCGACCAGTCAACTAACCGAGGTGATTTTCCGAATGCCCAAGCATCCACCATCGAAGCCAGGGATCCCGATCCCGCCGACCGAGGAGGCGGAGGCCGGCACCGGCCGGCACCGCACGTGCGCGGTCGGCCGCGCGGCCATCGTCAGGACCGAGCAGCTGTCGCAGCGCCTGGAGGACCACATCGAGGACGACGACGACAAGCTCGGCTCGCTGTCCAGGGACGTCGAGCAGGTCGACCGGAAGGTCGACGCCCTGAGCGAGCAGGTCGAGCGGAAGGTCGACACGCTGGGCGACCGCGTCGGCGACCTGCGTGTCGAGGTGGCGACGATGACGGTCGCCGTCGGCGGGATCACCAGGACGCTCGCCGAGCAGAGCGAGCTCAAGCACGTGAGGGTGGTCGCCGAGGTCAACGCCGACGTCGAGACTGGCAAGGTCCAGAAGATCACCGCGATCACGAGCGAGGCGGACCGCAGGAAGGAGTGGCGCTCGTTCTGGCTGAAGGTGGCCCTCGCGGCGATCGCGGGGCTCGGCGCGGCGCTCGGCGCGCTCATCGAGCACTACCGCTGACTCGCGGCGAAGGTGTACCATCACGAGCATGGGTCAAATCGCTCGACGAGTGAGAGCAGGCGAGGCGCCGCCGTGAGCTGCGGCCGACCGTCCGGCGGGCCGGCCGCGCTGATCCACGTGACACGCGGCGCGAGCAAGACCCTCCTGTTCACGGTGCGCGCCAACCCGATCACCGGGGAGATGACCGCGTCCATCTCCGGCCTCGACCAGGCGCCGGCCGCCGGCACCCCGGTCGACCTCACCGGAGCCAAGGTGTGGTTCACGATCAAGAACCGCGTGGAGGACCCGGCGCCGCTGGTCACGAAGAGGAACGTCGCCGCCGGCGGCGTCGACAACCAGGTCCTCGTCGTCGCCCCGCAGGTCGGGATCGCCGTGGGTCAGTTCAGGGTCCTCCTCGACGTCGCCGACACGACCCCGCTCGACCCGGGAGCCGCGTACTGGTGCGACGCCTTCGTCCAGATGCCGGGCGGCCCTCCGGTGAACCGCCAGCAGGTGTCGCGCAACCGGCAGCTCGCGATCGACCCAGCCATCACCACCGCCTTCTAGGAGGACCTCAGTGACGATCTCAGGAACCGTGGAGCTCTCCGGCCGCGTCAGGTACGCGCCTCCCGTGCCGAACGTCGACTGGTCGGCGAACCCGACGCTGCTCGCCGACGTGCTCGAGGCGATGGCATGCTCGGCGCGCAAGGAGGAGGAGTACACGCTGACGGCGGACGGCGACACCGTCGTCAGCTTCGGGTCGCTCGCCACCGCGTCCCTCGTCATCATCAAGGTCGCCCCGAACGTCGGCATCCCTCCGTCGCCCGGGTTCCCGAACGGCGTGCCCGCGGCGCCCAACCCGGTCGTCGCCAAGCTCACGAGCGCCGCCGGCCTCGCCCCGGTCGCGGTCGACCCGTTCATGGCCCTGTTCAGCATCGGCGTCCCGTACACCGCGCTGACGATCGCCCGCGCGGCGGGCGTCCAGACCACGGTCCGGATCCAGCTGTTCCAGGCCGGCTCGTAGCCGTTTACGTTGACATTGTCAACTCGAAAACGGTAGGATCCGCGCGTGGACCTCGAACGACGCGCGAGGGTGACGCTGCTGTCCAACGTGCGGTGCAGCGTCGCGTTCAGCTACCCAGGGTGGAAGAGCAAGAGCGCGCGCAAGGAGCGCACGCGCGTCCTCAACCTCCTGGACGACGCCCTAGCGATCGACCAGAAGGGCGCCCACTACATGGAGTCCGTCCAGGAGGGCCGGTGGGACGGCCGGCGCCACGTGTTCCACAAGAACGAGGACGACGGGACCTTCCCCGCCGGCATCACCAGGCGCGTGAAGACCCTGCTGCGCGAGGCCGGCTACAAGGTGATGCGGACGCGGGACGAGCGCGCCCGGCGCCACCAGGACGGCGTCAACTCCCCTCAGGAGGGCCGCGCGCGCTCGGTCGTCGAGCTCGAGATCTCGGACGACATGCTCGCCGGCGTCACGCTGCGCGACGACCAGATGCGGGTCATCGCGGCGGCGTTGGAGGCCGGCTGCGGCCTGGCCCACGTCGCGACCGGCGGAGGCAAGACCGAGATCGCCGCCGCCATCATCAAGGCGCTCGCGGACCGGCGGTGCCTGTTCCTGGTCCACACGAAGACCCTGCTGAGGCAGGCGCGCGAGCGGCTCGCGGAGCGCCTCGGCACGATAGAGCAGCACATCGGGGTCATCGGCGACGGCAAGTTCGACCCGAAGCACATCACGGTCGCCATGGTGCAGAGCCTCACCAGGGCGCGCGGCGAGGCGCAGAAGCGGATCATCGCGAAGTACCTCAAGACCATCGACCTGCTGTTCCTCGACGAGACGCACCACGCGTCGGCGAAGACGTTCTACCGCCTCGTGCAGCGCATCGACGCGCCGTGGCGGTACGGCCTGTCCGGCACCCCGTTCGGCCTCGCGGACGGCAAGGGGCTGCTCGTCGAGGCGGCCTTCGGCCCGGTGGTCGAGCGCGTGACCAACGAGGAGCTGATCGGCCTCGGCGTCAACGCCAAGCCGACCATCCGCATGCTCGAGGTGACCGAGCCGAAGCTCGACGCGGACCTCGACTGGCAGAGCGTGTACAAGGAGGGCATCGTCCTCAACGACACCAGGAACGCGATGATCTCCCGCGAGGCGCTGAGGTTCGCGGAGAAGGAGTGGCCGACGCTCGTGCTGGTGCGCGAGCTGTGGCACGGCGACAAGATCGCGTCCGACCTCAACGGCCTCGGCGTCAAGCACGCTTTCGTCCACGGGCAGATGTCGACCGACGAGATCGAGCGCCGCAAGGAGGCGTTCGTCGCCATGAAGATCGCGGTGCTGATCGCGTCGCCGATCTTCGGCGAGGGCGTGGATATCCCGGCGGACGAGAACTTCCCGGGGATCCGCGGCCTCGTCATCGCCGACGGAGGGCAGTCGGTCGCGAACGTGCTGCAGAAGATCGGGCGTGGCCTGCGCCGCAAGAAGGGCGACAACCGCCTCCACGTCGTCGACTTCGCGGACACGACGCACAAGTGGCTCGCCCGGCACAGTCAAGAGCGCCTGGCGCTTTACGAGTCCGAGGGGTTCGAGGTCATCGTGTAGGGCTGTGGGAAACCTGTCAGATCTGTGGACAAACACCCGACGCCCGCGCGCGAAGCAGCAAATACTGGCAATCAAGCATCTTGACTTCGGAGCGCGCCGCGCGGTACTGACTCGATGTGCGTCCCAATCGTGCGCCTACGACACAAAGCGGGAGGGCGAGGCGGCGGGAGGTGGCCAACGAGATCTGCGTGCTCTACCACGAGGCGGTGCGCGCCGAGGTGGCGACGCTGACCAAGGGAGGCCGGCCCAACCACGTCCCGAGGGACTCGACGCTCGACGCCGTCGACGCGTCCGACCGGAGGTGGTTCATCCGCGCCGCGGCGATCTGCCTCCAGGAGGGAGCCGACGCGCGGGAGTTCATCGTGGCGCAGTTCGCGCGCTGGCGCGAGGCGAGCGCGTACCACAAGAAATTCCTCATCCCGCAGCCCCACCACCTCGGCAAGCTCGGCGCCCGCGTCCGCCTGCTGCAGCACAAGGCGGTCACCGAGGTCCGGCGGTCCCGCGTTGTCGCGATCGACGAGCAACCGACCAGGCAGAGGTTCTACGTCGAGGAGCGGCAGCTCAAGGGGATGGCCCGCGTGCGGCGCGAGGACCCCGCCGACGTGCTCGCGGAGGAGCCCGAGCGGTTCTCGAGGGAATTCCTGGTGCACAAGGGCGTGTGGGAGGCGCTGAAGGACATCTGGGCTGAGAGGACAGAGCGATGAGCGACCTCGCGCAGGACGTCGTGGCGACGACCCTGAGGCGAGGGCACGCCGACGCGTGGAGGTACTACGGCCTGTGCGGCAAGCCGCCGGCGCCGCGCGGGCTGCTGGTCGGGGAGGCGCCGGGTCCGAACACCAACGCCCTCCTCCCGCTGTTCCCGCACCCCAGCAACTCGGCCGGCGCCAGGCTGCTCAGGTACTCCGGCGTCGACCCCGCGGACTGGCTCGGCAAGCTCGTGCGCATGAACATGTGCGACGGGACCTGGTCGGCGCGCCGCGCCGTGGCAGGGCGCGCCCGCGCCCTCGCGTTCCTGCTCGACGAGGCGAACTACCACGACGGGAGGCCCCTGCGCGTGCTGCTCCTCGGCGTGCGCGTCGCGCGCGCCTGGGGATGCAGCGGCGAGTTCGGCAGCGACGAGCACCAGTACGGGCTGAACCCGATCCCGGCGAGGCGGCCGGTCGCCTCCGACAAGACGCTGCGGGTCGCGTGGATCCCGCACCCCAGCGGGCGGAACCTGCTCTACAACTCTCGGCGGAACCAGCTGCGCGCGCGCCGCGCGGTGCTGTGGGCGATCGGCGAGAGGGACGCCCCTTGAGCGTCTACGTCGACAAGGCGATCTACAAGTACCGCCGGATGATCATGTGCCACATGGTCGCCGACAGCCCGGCCGAGCTCCACGCGATGGCCCGGAAGATCGGCGTCAGGCGCCGCTGGTACCAGGCGTCCGCCAGCACCCCGCACTACGACGTCTGCAAGAGCAAGCGCGAGCGCGCCGTCGAGGCCGGCGCGCTCGAGTGCGACCGCAACGCGTTCGTCGCGGCCCTGCGCAGGATCCGGGCGAGCGGGGCCTTCGAGTGAAGCCGAAGGCGCCGCGGAGCCGGTTCGACGGCGTCGCCGACGAGCTCGCGGAGGACGTTGCCCCGTCGTGGAAGATCGACTACGGCAAGGACTTCGAGCGCAAGATGCTCCGGGTGCTGTACGCGGACCAGGAGTTCGCGACCACCTCCGGCACCAAGCTTGACCCTCGCCTGTTCAGCACCCCGGCGCTCCGCTGGGTCGCGCAGAAGATCGTCGGGTACGCCCGCGACAACGGCGTCGGCATCAGCAAGGACGCCCTGCAGATCGAGCTGGAGCGCGACGGCAAGACCGGCCGGGTCACCAGCAAGAACCGGGACTCGATCGAGGCGCTCGTCGACACGATCGACCAGGTGGTGAAGGACCGCAGCTACGTCAAGGCGGAGCTGTTCAAGTTCATCAAGAACCAGGTCACTGACCGGGCCGTGCGCGCCAGCCTCGACGCCCTGGACGCCCAGGACTTCGACGCCATCGACGCCGAGTTCCAGAAGGTGCTCGACGTCCAGGCGTCGCTCGAGGGCGGCCTCGGTCACTTCTTCGTGCGCGACCGCCTCGCGCGCCGCGAGCGCCGCAGGAAGTACCAGCCGAACGGCGTTTCGAGCGGCCTGTTCATGGACGAGCAGCTCAAGCCGAAGGGCACGCCGCCGAAGTCGCTGACGACCATCGTCGCGCCGTCCGGCGTCGGCAAGTCGAACACGCTGATGTTCATGTGCCGGAGCGCGATCATCAACAGCAACGCGCCGTCGCTATACATCACCACCGAGCTGTCGGAAGAGGTCGTCAGCGACCGCCTCGACGCGTCGTTCACCGGCGTGTCAATCAACATGCTCGAGAAGGAGCGCAGGAAGGTCTCCGCGAAGATCCGCAACCTCGGCCTGAAGCGCGGCGAGTTCCTCGTCGTCAAGGAGTTCCCGCCGGGCGTCCTGACGCCGAGCGGCCTGCGGGCGTACATCCGGCAGCTCGAGAGGGTCGGGTTCTACCCGAAGTCGATCTACATCGACTCGCCGGACGACATGGTGCCGGACCCGGCCGACCGCGGGCGGGACCGCGACGGCTACGAGGACTACGGCGCGGTGTACCGAGGGAACCGCAGGATCAGCTACGAGGTCAACGCGCCGGTGCACGGCGCCAGCCAGACCCAGCGCGGCGCGCTCAACAAGGAGCACGTCGACTGGGACCAGATCGCCGACTCCGCCAAGAAGGTGATGGTGTCGGACGTCGTGGCCATCCTCCAGCAGACGCGGGAGGAGTACAAGCAGAGGGTCGGGCGGTTCTACCTGGCGAAGAATCGGTTCGGTTCGGCGAAGCGGGAATGGAAGGTGCGCCTGGATTGGGCGAAGATCGACATTCGGACCATCGGATGAGGAGATGACAGATGCCACCAACCAGGAAACAGAACGGCCAGCCGGACGACCGCCGCGTGCTGGTCGACCGCGAGGAGTACGCAGCCCTTCTCTCGCTCAGGGAGAGCGCCGAGCTGCGCCTCGTCGACGACGAGAAGGTCAAGGGTCGGATCCACGACCTCACCACCACGTGCGCCGCGCAGGCGCGGCGGCTCGTCGAGGCTGACCTGGCCGCGCAGCACCTCGAGCGCGTCGTCGCGCTCCAGCGCATCTTCATCGACCTGCTGCGCGCCGACCGCCCGGCGGTGGCCTCGCTGGAGGACCTCTCCACCTTCTGGCGGAGCTGGTTCCTCACCACCGAGGGCCTCGTGAAGCGCGACCCGAAGCAGCGCGCCGAGGTCGACAGGCTGGAGCCCGACCTGTTCCGGTCGTGGCGGATCTGGGTCCGGGACGCCGGCCACGCGAGCAGGACGTTCGCCGTCTCCGGCACCACGCGCGCGGACGTCGAGGCGCTCAACTCGATGCCACAGGCCACCCTCCAGGACAACATCCTAGAGAACCAGCGCGCGCAGAACGCGCTGCTCTCCGCCCGGGTCCGGGAGCTCGAGGTCGAGGTCGAGGCGTACCGTAAGGGCAAGCCGTGACCGACCGAGGGCCGAACCGCGACAAGCGGACCCGCGCGGGCCGCCGGCGCTACGCCCGCCAGGTCGGGGACCACTTCATGCTGCTCGCGGCGTGCCGCGGGGACTCCCGCTGCGTCCGGGCGTACTCCAAGCTCGGGGACAACGTCTGCTCGGCCTGCGGC